>JAESFJ010000104.1_pt1 | contig 110042 bp, 94 predicted proteins | sample 9266161 | NCBI WGS metagenome assembly JAESFJ01 (sample SAMN14506165, study PRJNA617096) | algae metagenome | isolation source: Calothrix sp. FI2-JRJ7 and co-occurring heterotrophs from granitic desert soil | place: USA: Red Pass Lake area, Fort Irwin, California | collected 2000-06-01 | reverse complement strand
CGACTACCTCTGGAACGAAATTGACCGACCCCTCGAACGCTTCAGGCCAATCCGGGCTAACCGCTTCAATCCAAACAACTTCAAATTCCCTTAGCGTGTATTAATGTAGAAATGCCCACGGAGCCCCGATAACGGGAACCCCTCCCAGATCATCGGCGCAACAGTGATGATGAAGAGGCCGCAGACTTTGTAAGTGAAAGAACCTGGTGTGGTCCGGCCCGGAAGCATTGGGGGGCTGGGGGTAAGGGGTCAATGCGCCAGACCGGACCTTTTGGCGCACCGCGCCAACCAAGTTAGTTATATTCTATCGCAAAAAACGGCGCACGTATGTTCAAATTTGGGCAGTAGCGCATTTATCTGTTTTGAAGCGTGATTATTGTCACAAGGAAGTCCGGCACCAGAAACGAAAAAGACCCGCCGGTCGCCCGAGCAGGTCTTCATCGATTGTTTGATCAATGGATTAGTCCAGGAGCGCGTCGTAAGCCTGAACGCTTCTGACGGCTCGCTCACCGATAACCTTCGCATCGTCGCCCGGCTTGTAGAGGCTGGAGCCCAGTCCGAAGGCGCGGACGCCGACCTTCCAGTAATCCGCAAAGTTACTATCGGAGACGCCTCCGACTGCACCGATCGGCAGATGCGGCGGCAGAATTGCCTTGATGGCCGCAATGCCACCCGGTCCGAGAACACTCGCCGGGAAGAACTTGAGGGCTGCGGCACCACATTTGGCGGCAAGCAGCGCCTCGGTCGGCGTGAATACACCCGGCATCGCCACCATCCCATGGGAAACGGCCCGGCGAATGACATCCGGCTCGACATTTGGCGTCACGAGCAGGTTTCCACCGACGTCGTGCAGACGATCCACCTGAGCCACCTCGAGAACTGTGCCGGCCCCGATCAGGACGTTTACAGGTGCTCGCTTGCGGGCCTTTTCGATCGAAACGAACGGGTCCGGGGAATTGAGCGGGACTTCGATGGCCTCAAAGCCTGCCTCGATCAGAGCATCCACCGTCGCCTCGATTTCCTCGGGTTTGATGCCGCGCAGAATGGCAACGAGGTTGCGACGAAGCGCGGGCCAGGCATTGGATGCGGTCATCGGATCAGTCCTTGAACTCGTGGTCGAAAAGAGAGAGGGCAGAGGCAAGCAGACCGCGTCGAACCAGCAACCCGCCATCAAGCATGATGGGCTCGGCACCCGCCTTGATGATAGCCCGGGCATAAAGCCGCGTCAGCTTGCCCGTACCGATGAGATAGGCCTTCCCATGGCGCGTCAGATCGTCCCGGATAGCGGCGATTTCAGCCCCGATGAGCAAGCCGGAAAGACGTGCGGCCGGATTGACCTTGGCGCCTTGCGCGAGCAGTCCCTCGGCACGGATCGAAAACAGGACCGAGGTCAGCGCGAAGTCGGGCGCGAGGGCCTGCTGCACGGCCAGATCGAATATGTCAGGATCGGCTTCTGCGTCTCCATGCTCAGGAACCGACAGCCGCAGGATTGATTGCCGACTAATGAGATTGAACAGCTCACCAGTCATTACAGTCGAGAAACGGCGAACCTGGCCATTCTCGACCAGAGCCCACTTGGAATGGGTGCCCGGCAGGCAGAACAGGGCGTCGTCCAGCCCCTGCTCCAGAGCGCCGGCAAGTTGTGTTTCCTCGCCGCGCATTACGTCATAGGCGCCGCCCTCGCGCTGGCACACGCCGGGCAGAATGTAGACGGGACGGCTCACGCCTTCAGGCTGGACGGCATGCTGAAAGAGGCCGACAAGCGGGGCTGGCGTCTCGACATAAGGCGCTTCCCGCCACCCGGTCCGCGCACCGGCCATGCCGGCGATGACCACCGGCAGGTGAGAAGGCGCGCCAAGGGCGGAAAGATGCCCTTCGAGCACGGCAGGATAGGCAGCCTTTTCCAGGCTGCCCATGCCCTCGGGTGACTGCCTTTCACCGATGACCACGCCCTGGCTGTCGACGAGCCAGATACGCAGGTTGCTGGTGCCCCAATCGACGAGCGCGGCAAACGGTGATCCAGTCACGTCGACTCCTCAGGCGAGATCGATCGGCAGCAACGCCGCCGGGATATCCTGGAAGCAGACCGGCCGGAGGAAGCGGCGGATCGACAGCGTGCCGACCGACGTGGCGCCGAAGTTGGTCGAAGCCGGGTAGGGACCACCGTGAACCATCGAGTCGGCGACTTCGACACCGGTCGGGAAGCCGTTCGCAAGCACGCGGCCCGCCTTGCGCTCCAGGATCGGCATCAGGCGCTTGCCGAGCGTCTCGTCACCATCGGCGAGATGGATCGATGCGGTCAACTGTCCGGAGAGGCTGCGTGCCATGGCCACCATTTCATCTTCGCTGTCGGCGATGACGATCAGACCGAGCGGCCCAAAGACCTCCTCACCCAGGACGTGATTGTCGAGCCAGTCCTTTGCGGTCGTCTGGAAGAGATACGGCGTCGCCTTGCGCAGATCGCAGGTCGACGTGAGCACCGAGCGCACGCCTTCGGTCCCTGCGATCGTGGTCGCGCCCTTGCGGTATGCTTCCGCGATACCGTCCGTCAGCATGGTCTGGGGACCGACAGCGGAAAGGGCTTCCGTTGCCGTCTCGACATACCTGTCGGCGTCGGCGCCCTTGAGTAGGACCACGATGCCCGGATTGGTACAGAACTGGCCGGCACCCATGGTGAGCGAGCCGACCCAGCCCTTGGCGATGGTTTCGCCACGGGTCGCGACCGCTTTCGGCAGCATGAACATCGGATTGACTGAGCCCAGCTCGCCGAAGAACGGGATGGGCTCCGGGCGCTGCGCGCAAAGATCGAAAAGTGCGCGGCCACCACCGAGCGAGCCAGTGAAGCCGACGGCCTTGATCAGCGGATGCTGGACCAGCGCCTGGCCGACATCGCGGCTGCCGCCGTGGACCAGCGAGAAGACGCCCGGATGCACGCCGCAGCGCTTGATAGCGGCATCGATGGCCGATGCCACGATTTCGCCGGTGCCAGGATGTGCATCATGCGCCTTGACCACGACAGGGCAGCCTGCAGCCAGCGCCGCAGCGGTGTCGCCACCGGCCGTCGAGAAGGCGAGAGGGAAGTTGGAAGCACCAAAGACGGCGACGGGACCGATTGGGCGCTGGATCATCTTCAGATCCGGGCGCGGCAAGGGCTTGCGGTCGGGCAGAGCTTCATCATGGCGACGGTCGAGGTAGTCACCTTTGCGGATATGGCTTGCAAACAGGCGGAGCTGGCCGACGGTACGGCCACGTTCGCCAACCAGACGGGCTTCCGGCAGGCCGGTTTCCTGAGAACCGATCTCGGTGATCGCGTCACCGCGGGCATCGATTTCCTCAGCAATGGCCTCGAGGAAGGCGGCTCGCTCCTCTCGGGTCGAGTAGCCATAAGTCTCGAACGCCTCTTCGGCAGCCTTGGCCGCCTGATCGACGAGGGCTGGGGTGCCCTTGGAGAAGGTGTGGGAAGAGCCCGTGGCAGGCGACGAGGCAAAGGTATCCGTGCTGGCAACCCAGTTGCCGGCGATCAGGTGTTTTCCAGTCGGTGTATAGGCCATGTCACGGGCCTCCTTTTCATGTCAGTCTTCGAAGGGAGCGACGACTTTCCGTTCCCCGCAGAGGAAGGAATCCGCCACGATGCGCAGCGGCTGATAGTCGGTGTCGCTCTGGCGGGAGCGGATGAGTGTGGCGAAGCGTTCGTAGATGCCCGCATATTCGCGATCCGGGCCGGACGCCTGTTCCTCACCCCCGATATAGAGTTCCGAACCGCCCTTTGAAAGACGCAGTTCGCCAACATTCGTCTGGACAGTGATGTCCCACGTCTGTGGTCCTTCCTGTCGCCAGTCGAATTCGGCCGTAACAGGCGCGCCTTCGACGGTCCGCATGGCGATGGAAGCGGCAATCGGCTGCTTCTTGTTCTCGGGGAACTCGAGGATCGACTTCTCGACCATGATGTGGCCGGGAACGATCTCGGTCAGGATCGACAGGGCATTGATACCGGGATCAAAGACGCCGAATCCACCCGGCTCCCAGATCCAGGCCTGGCCGGGATGCCAGCGACGCACGTCTTCCTTCCAGACGATCGAGATCGACTGGATGACCTTGTCGGAAAGCCATTGACGGGCCGGCTCGACACCCAGAGCAAAACGCGAATGCCATGTGGCAAACAGCGTCACACCGGCCTTGGCAGCCAGCTTTGACAAAGCCTCGGCTTCGCCCAGCGTGGTCGCCGGCGGCTTTTCCATCAAGACGTGGCGGCCGGCTGCAATCGCGGCCTTGGCCATCTCGAAGCGCACCTCCGGCGGCGTGCAGAGAGAGACGACCTTGATGTCCGGGCGTGCTGCCAGGAAGGCATCGAAGTCGGTAAAATTCTCGGCACCCTCAACCTTCCCGTGGCGGCTCACACCGGCAGCGACGACAAAGTCCTCGCCACCGGCAATCGAAGGGATGTGCTGGTCGCGGGCGATCTTGCCGATGCCGACAAGCGCGAGCGGAATACGATCTGCCATCGTGCAATCCCTCAGTGTGCGTCCTTGCCGACCGGCGAACCGCGGCAACCCTTCAGGAAGTCGAAGTCGGCACCGGTATCGGCACCCTCGACGTGATCGTGGAAGAGCTTGGCATACCCGCTCGCCGGCGGCTCGACCGAGGGACGCCAGTCTGCCAGGCGGCGCTGCATCTCTTCTTCAGAGATGTCGAGATGGATACGTCGGGCATCGACATCGAGTTCGATGAAGTCGCCATTCCGGACGATCGCGAGGGGACCTCCGCGTGCGGCTTCCGGCGAGGTGTGCAGGAGAACGGTACCGTAGGCGGTGCCGGACATGCGTGCATCCGAGATCCGGACCATGTCGGTAATACCCTTGCGCAGTACCTTGGGTGGTAGGCCCATGTTTCCGACTTCGGCCATGCCCGGATAACCGCGCGGACCACAGTTCTTCAGGACCATGACGCAGGTCTCATCGATATCGAGCGCCTCATCGTTGATCTTCGCCTTGTAGTCGTCGATGTCTTCGAACACGACGGCGCGACCGCGATGCTTCATCAGGTGAGCCGAAGCCGCGGACGGCTTGAGAACGCAGCCCTTGGGCGCCAGGTTGCCGCGCAGGACGACGATACCGCCCTGCTGGGTCAGTGCCTTGTCGACCGGGAGGATGACGTCTTCGTTCCAGTTGCGGACGTCCTTGACCTCATCCCAGATGCTCTCGCCGGAGACCGTGAGCGCATCCTTATGCAGCTTGCCTGCTTCACCAAGCATCTTGATGACGACGGGCAGACCACCTGCATAGAAGAACTCTTCCATCAGGTACTTGCCCGACGGCATCAGGTTGACGATGGTCGGGATGTCGCGGCCAAGGCGATCCCAATCGTCAAGTGTCAGGTCGACACCGACGCGGCCTGCCATGGCGAGGATGTGGACCACGGCATTGGTCGAACCACCGATCGCGCCATTGACGCGGATGGCGTTCTCAAAGGCCTCCTTTGTCATGATGTCGGAGGGCTTCAGGTCATCCTTGACCATCTGAACGATGCGGCGGCCGGAGAGTTGCGCCATGACCTTGCGGCGGCTGTCGACAGCCGGAATGGCAGCGTTGCCGGAAAGCGCCATGCCGAGGGCTTCGACCATCGAGGCCATCGTCGATGCGGTGCCCATGGTATTGCAGGTACCGCTTGAGCGCGACATCGAGGCTTCCGCCTCGAGGAACTCTTCCTGGGTCATCTCGCCAGCCTTCACGGCTTCGGAGAACTTCCACAGATGGGTGCCTGAGCCGACGCGTTCGCCGCGGAAATAGCCGTTCAGCATCGGGCCACCGGTGACGACGATCGACGGAAGGTCGGTCGACGCGGCAGCCATGACCAGCGACGGGGTCGTCTTGTCACAGCCGACGAGCAGCACGGCGCCATCGATCGGCTGGCCACGCATGGCTTCCTCAACGGCAAGGGCCGCAAGGTTGCGATACATCATGGCCGTCGGACGGAAGGTGTTTTCCGATGCCGAGAAGACCGGGATCTCGACCGGAAAGCCACCGGCTTCCCAGACACCCGCCTTCACCTTTTCCGCGAGCTCACGCAGATGGCCGTTGCAGGGTGTGAGGTCCGACCAGGTATTCAGGATACCGATGACAGGACGTCCGTCGAACAGGTCGTGCGGATGCCCCTGGTTCTTCATCCAGCCACGATGATAGATCGTGTCGCGGGATGTCCCGCCATACCAGTGCTGGGATCTCAGTTGGCGCGGCCAGGCCGCCGGTTTGAACTTGCTCATGGCTTTCGTCCTGTCTCTGGGAAATGGGCGGGTCGGTTGACCGATCCGCTCAGAGCATCTTCACCTTGACGGTCTCTGCGGCGGCCTTTGCCAGGCGGTTGCGCAGTGGGAGACCGAATTGCGGGGACTCGATTTCGAAGACATCGCCTTCCTGGGTGACGAATCCATCAGCCACGGAAAGCGTCGCCGTGCCGTACATGTGGACGTGCAGATCGCCCGGCTGGCAGAACAGCGCATACTTGAAGTGGTGATACTCCAGGTTGGCGATCGTGTGGGACATGTTCGCCTCACCCGAAAGGAAAGGCTTTTCCCAGACGGTCTGGCCGCCGCGGATGATGCGCGAAGTGCCTTCCACGTGATCCGGCAGGGCGCCGACACGCAGCTCCGGACCGAAGGAGGCCGGACGCAGCTTCGAGTGGGCGAGGAAGAGGTAGTTGATCTTCTCGGTCACATGGTCGGAGAATTCGTTGGCCACAGAGAAGCCGAGGCGATGCGCGGTCCCGTCTTCGCCGATGATGTAGTAACCGGCCATCTCAGGCTCTTCGCCACCGTCGAGGGCGAACGAGGGCGAGACGAGGTCTTCACCGGGAGCGACCGCGTTGAAGCCGTTGCCCTTGTAGAACCACTCGGGCTGGACGCCGATTTCACCCGGCTTCGGCTTGCCGCCTTCCATACCCATGCGGAACATCTTCATTGAGTCGCTCATGCCCGCCGTATCGGCATGCATGCTGTCGCGTGCCGATGCCGAACCGGTATGGGTCAGACCCGTCCCGGTGAGGTACATATGCGCCGGATCGGGATGGCGGACGGGGCAATCGAGCTTGCCCTCGGCGGCAAGCGCCACAAGGTCGACGCTGTCGCCCGGGCCCTGCTTTTCGATCAGGGCCGCGACCGTGCTACCAGCGGCAATGGCCGCCTTGGCGAGTTCGTAAGTCGTGTTGAAACCTGGGACAAGGCACGCAGCCTCACCCTGGCGGCAAATGATGCCGCCAGCCTTTAATTGCGAGAGAAACATAAGCCTATCCTTAGACTGCTTTGTTCTTGTTGTAGACGTCGAAGAAGACAGCAGCCAGGAGCACGAGGCCCTTGATGAGCTGCTGGTAGTCGATGCCGATCCCCATGATCGACATGCCGTTATTCATGACACCCATGATGAAGGCGCCGATGACTGCACCGGTGATTTTGCCGACGCCGCCGGATGCCGAGGCACCGCCGATGAAGCAGGCCGCGATGACGTCGAGTTCAAAGCCCACGCCAGCCTTCGGGGTCGCTGAGTTCAGGCGAGCCGCGATGATCATGCCTGCGAGTGCTGCAAGGACGCCCATGTTGACGAACGTAAGGAAGACCAGCTTTTCGGTGTTGATGCCCGAAAGCTTGGCTGCTTTTTCGTTACCACCCAGCGCGTAGATACGGCGACCAATGGTCGTTCGGGTCGTGACAAAGGAATACAGCGCGATCAGGATGCCCATAACGACGAGGACGTTCGGCAGACCGCGATAGGTTGCGAGCTGGTAGCCGAGGAAGATCGCAACGGCGCTGATGATGCCCATCTGCACGACGAAGAAGACGAAAGGTTCGTTCTCGGTGCCGTGCTCGTCATTCAGACGACGGTTCTTCATGCCGGAATAAATTGCCAGGCCGACCAGCAGGACGACCAGAATGATCGCGACGTGGTTTGCGATGCCCGTGGTCGCCACATCGGTCAGCGGCAGGAAGTCCGGGATGAAGCCGGTCGACAGCAGTGTGAATTCCTTCGGGAACGGACCGATCGGACGTCCCTCGAGCACGACATAGGTCAGACCGCGGAACACGAGCATACCGGCGAGTGTGACAATGAAGGACGGGATCTTTTGATAGGCGACCCAGTAGCCCTGGGCAGCGCCCATGAGCCCGCCGAGCACGAGACACAGCGGTACGACCAGCGAGAAATGCCAGCCCCATTTAACGAGCATGATCGCCGATATGCCGCCGATAAATGCAACGATCGAGCCGACGGACAGGTCGATATGTCCAGCCACGATGATCAGCAACATGCCGAGCGCCATGATGACGATGAACGAGTTCTGCAGCACCAGATTGGTGATGTTGACCGGACGGAAGAGAACGCCGTTGGTCAAAAACTGGAACAGCAGCATGATGACGACAAGCGCGAGCAGCAGGCCGTATTCACGGATGTTGTTGCGCAGATAGTCGCCCACGGAGACCTTGGGGGTTTCGGTTCTTGTGTCGATGGCCATTAGTGTTTCTCCCCAGAGCGCATGATGGCACGCATGATGGACTCTTGGCTTGCTTCTTCCTTGGTGAGTTCCGCGACGATGCGTCCTTCGTTCATGACGTAGATGCGGTCGCAGGTGCCGAGCAGTTCGGGCATTTCCGACGAGATCATCAGGATGCCCTTACCTTCGGCGGCAAGCTGGTTGATGATGGTGTAGATTTCGAATTTCGCCCCGACGTCGATGCCGCGTGTCGGCTCGTCGAGGATCAGGATTTCAGGATTGGTGAACAGCCACTTCGACAGGACAACCTTCTGCTGGTTGCCACCGGACAGATTGACGGCTTCCTGATAGATCGAATGTGATCGTATCCGCAGCTTCTGGCGGTAATCGGCAGCCACCCTGGCTTCCTTGCGATCGTCGATGACCGTCCCGCTCGACACACCGTCGAGATTGGCAAGCGTGGTGTTTTCCTTGATGTTGTTCTGCAGCACGAGACCGAGATGCTTTCGGTCTTCCGTCACATAGGCGAGACCAGCACTGATCGCCTTCGGGATCGTCGATACATCGACCGGCTTGCCGTGCATCGACACTTCGCCGGTGACCTTGTGCCCCCAGGACTTGCCGAAGATGCTCATCGCCGTCTCGGTGCGGCCGGCACCCATCAGGCCGGCGATGCCGACGACTTCACCAGCGCGGACATTGAAGGCGACATCATGCAGGAACTGGCGATCGCGGTGGTTCTGGTGGAAGACGTTCCAGTTCTTTACCTCCAGCAGAACGTCGCCGATCTTCGGCTCGCGCTTCGGGTAACGGTCTTCCATGTCGCGACCGACCATGCCCTTGATGATCCGGTCTTCCGTGATCTCCTGGGTATGACAGTCAAGCGTTTCGACCGTGCCGCCATCACGCAGGATGGTGATCTGGTCGGCAACTTTGCGGATTTCGTTGAGCTTGTGGGAGATGATAATCGACGTCATCCCCTGCTTGCGAAACTCCATGAGCAGCGTCAGCAGCGCATCCGAATCCGTCTCGTTCAGCGAAGCAGTCGGCTCGTCCAGGATCAGCAGGCGGACCTTCTTCGACAAGGCCTTGGCAATTTCGACCAACTGCTGCTTGCCAACACCGATGTCGGTGATGCGTGTCGACGGCGCGTCTTTCAGCCCGACCTTTGCCAGCAGCTCTTTCGTCCGCGCAAAGGTCTGGGGCCAGTGGATCACGCCCTTCTGGGCGATTTCATTGCCGAGGAAGATGTTCTCGGCGATCGACAGGAGCGGCACGAGCGCCAGTTCCTGGTGGATGATGATGATGCCGAGTTCCTCGCTGTCGGAGATTCGGCCGAAGCGACGGACTTCACCGTCATAATAGATGTCACCGTCATAGGTGCCGGCGGGATAGACGCCGCTGAGGACCTTCATCAGTGTGGACTTGCCGGCACCGTTTTCGCCGACCAGCGCGTGGATCTCGCCCTCGCGCACCTTGAAGCTGACATTGTCCAGCGCTTTCACGCCGGGGAATGTCTTTGTGATGCCGCGCATCTCGAGAATGATGTTGTCCATGTGCAGAATTCCGGCGCCTACCCAGCGATCCCAAATGATCGAGCCGGAGGCGCGAGCTCCCTCAATGCGTATAGAAAATGGGTCCGCGACGAGTCGCGGACCCGAGATTGACCCGAAGGATCAGTTGTCGATCTGCTCGGCGGTGTAGTAACCGGCGCCGACGAGAACTTCCTTGGCATTGGCCTTGTCGAGAGCGACAGGCTTCAGCAGGTAGGACGGAACGACCTTCACACCGTTGTTGTAGGTCTTGTCGTCGTTGATCTCAGGCGTCTTGCCTTCCATGATGGCTTCGACCATCGAGACGGCAACCTTGGCGAGTTCGCGCGTGTCCTTGAACACGGTCGAGTACTGCTCGTCGGCAAGCATCGACTTGATCGAGGGCAGCTCGGCGTCCTGGCCGGTAACGACCGGCATGACCATGTCGCCAGAACCGTAGCCTACGCCCTTGAGAGCCGAGAGGATACCGATCGAGAGACCGTCATACGGCGAAAGGGCGCCGTGCAGCTTGTCTTCGGTGTAGGTCGAGGACAGCAGGTTTTCCATGCGGGCCTGGGCGACGGTGCCGTCCCAACGCAGGGTGCCGACCTGATCCATGCCCATCTGGCCGGACTTGACGACGATGTCGCCGCTGTCGATCAGGGGCTGCAGAACCGACATTGCGCCGTCGTAGAAGAAGAAGGCGTTGTTGTCGTCCGGCGAACCGCCGAACAGTTCAACGTTCCACGGCTTGGTGTCCGGGAACTTGGCCTTGAGGCCGTCTACGAGGCTGGTTGCCTGGAGAACGCCAACCTGGAAGTTGTCGAAGGTGGCGTAGTAGTCGACATTGCCCGAGTCGCGGATCAGGCGGTCATAGGCAATGACCTTAACGCCGGCATCGGCAGCCTTCTGCAGGATGTCGGAGAGTGTCGTGCCGTCGATAGCGCCGATCACGAGAACCTTGGCACCCTTGGTGACCATGTTTTCGATCTGGGCGAGCTGGTTCGGGATATCGTCGTCAGCGAACTGCAGGTCCGGCGTGTAGCCGGCGTCCTTGAACAGCTTTTCCATGGTCTCGCCGTCGGAGATCCAGCGGGTCGACGTCTTCGTCGGCATCGAAATGCCGACCATGCCCTTGTCCTGTGCGAAGGACATGGGCGCGAATGATGCGATGCCGATTGCGAGCGACGCAATCAGGGCGCCAAGTTTCTTCATGGTAACCTCCCTGGTCATACCGTGCGAGGCCAAGCTCCTCCTGGCACCCGCTGAAACAAGAACGAGCGGCTGACGCAGCAGCCCCCAGCTCCGCGGCGAGTCTTATCGTGGCCCATATACCGATCAAATGATTATTTTGACTTTCTGCATACCATAGTTGATATGTCTTTTATGGCAGAGATCCATATCCATCGTTTGCAGCCCAAGCACCTGCACTTGATCCGCTCAATTGCAGAGCTTGGACAATTAAGCCTTGCAGCTCAGGAACTTGCGCTGACACAGCCGGCAGCGTCCCGCATGCTGGGGGAAATCGAGCGTTACGTCGGCTCGCCGATTTTCCTGCGAACACCAAAAGGCATGGAGCCGACAGCCGTGGGAAGTGCGCTCGCCCGCCGGGCGCAGAACGTCCTTGAGGAAATGCGGGAAGCCGCGCGCGAGGTCGAAGCGATCCAGCGTGGTCTGACAGGCAAGGTCAGGATTGGCGCCGTCACGGGTGGCGCTGTCGGCTACGTGGTGCCCGCAATCCGCGCATTGAAGGCGGAAGCCGCAACCATCGACATCCACGTCGACGTGGCACCCAGTGGGGAGATGATCCGCGACCTCCTGTCGGGTCAGTATGACTTCGTGCTGGGCCGCATCCCGGCTGGCATCGATGCCCGGCAATTTCACGTCGAAGGTGCGACCATGGAAGAGGTTGAGATCGTCGTCCACCGCAGCCACCCATTGGTGAATGTCGACAGGCTGAACATTTCCGATATGGCGCATTTTCCCTGGGTGATGCAGGCGCCAGGCACACCACTTCGCCAAGCGGTAGAGAATGTCTTCATTGAGGAAGGCGCGCCTATCCCTCGCAACATCGTCAACACCACCTCGCTCCTCGTGATGATCGCGATGCTCGCTTCCTCGAACGCGATTGCGCCCATGTCGCGCGAGGTGGCGGATCTTCTCTGTCGTCAGACCCCGGTGGGTGATCTGACCAGATTGAAGCTGGACACACCGATCGAGGTGACGCCCTATCACCTGATCACCCTGAGCGGGAAACGCTTGTCCCCGGTAGCTACGCGCCTGCGCGAACTGCTTCTTGGACATTTTCTCAGCAGAAGCCGTTGATGCGGTGGCTGTCCTAGACGCCATCTGCCCGATAAGCTTGCAATTTCGGGCATGTCAGGCACACTGTCACTCATCCGTCATGAATCGGAGCTCGTGGAGCATTGATGACAGAGCAGCCGGAAGGGCAGCGCCACGAAGATGAGGGTGCGGAAAGAACCAGCACCAGCGTCGTCGATTTGGGCGTCTACAGACAATCACTCGACCCTCTACCGATTACCTTTCACCGACGCGAACTTGATGCCATCCTCTGGATCTATGGCCGCATGGTCGGTGAGGGTGAATGGCGTGACTATGCGATCGATCACCTCAAGGATCGAGCGGTTTTCTCCGTCTTCAAGCGGTCGGGCGAATATCCGCTCTATCGGATCGAGAAGAATCCGAAGCTCGCCGCCAAGCAGGGGGCGTTTTCCGTTGTCGCGACGGATGGCCGGATCTTGAAGCGGGGCCATGACCTCCGCCAGGTGCTCAAGGTGTTCGACAAGGCATTGAAGAGCGCCGACTGAGGTTCAGGTCAGCGTGCCCGGATAGGTCGAGAGATCGGGATTGGTTGAATTGCCCTCGCCGAGCGCTTTCTGCATGAAGACCGTGTCGAGCCAGAGCCCGTGTTTGTAGCCGGTGCCCACCAGCCGCCCCACCATGTCAAAGCCACAGCTGCGATGCACCGCCATGGATGCCTCGCTTGCTCCGCCAATGACGGCCACCATCTGTCGGAAGCCCAGAGCCTCGCATCGGTCAAGCAATGCCGCGAGCAGAGCTTTTCCGACGCCCCGCCCACGAGCCGAGGGGTGGATATAGATGGAGTCTTCCACCAGCCATCGATAGGCCGGACGAGTACGGAATGCCGAGGCATAGGCGTAACCTGCAAGCGAACCATCCTCATCGACAGCCGCCAGATACGGATATCCCTTGGCCTTGAGCGCCAAGAACCGCGCCTTCATTTCTTCCATGTCGGGCGGGACGAGCTCGTAGCTCGCCGTCCCGTTGGCAACGGCATCCGCGTAAATCGCGGTCACGGCTGCGAGGTCGTCAGGTGTCAGGTCGCGTATCTCAAGGCTCATGCATGTACTCCGGTAGTAAACTCCTTGTTCCATGCCGCAAGGGAGCGGACAAGCCACCGCTTGTCACCGTGACAAGGTCGGAGTCCCGCCGTGATTCGCTTTTCGCCGCAGCAGGCGGCCTGTCGGCTTGACTCGTGCCGAAAACCTTGTAATCCCTCGCCGCGAAGAGGAATTCGGTCCATGCACGCTTTCGGGCAACCCTTTGCGGTCTTCCACCTCCTGCAGCTTCGCGCTGCCGGCGGCGCATGCCATTCTCTTGCATCCACGACCAAGGCCAAAACGACGACGAAAACCGTCTGACGTCTTCGGCCACCGCTCTCTCCCCGGCACGGCCGGGGACAAGGAAGGTTGCGTCCTGTCGCGAGCTTCCCCCTCACCATCCGCGGAGAGACAGAAAGAGAGCATAGACATGGGTTTCAAGATTGCAGTTGTAGGCGCCACCGGCAATGTCGGGCGCGAAATGCTGAACATCCTTTCCGAGCGCGGCTTCCCGGCTTCCCAGGTGATCGCGCTCGCTTCCGCCCGCTCGCAGGGTACCGAGGTCTCCTTCGGCGACAGCATTCTCAAGGTGCAGAACCTCGAGAATTACGACTTCTCGGACACTGACATCTGCTTGATGTCCGCCGGCGGCACGATCTCCCAGAAGTGGTCGCCGAAGATCGGAGCCCAGGGCTGCGTCGTCATCGACAACTCCTCGGCCTGGCGCTACGACGCCGACGTTCCGCTGATCGTTCCGGAAGTGAACCCCGATGCGATCGTCGACTTCAAGAAGCGCAATATCATCGCCAACCCGAATTGCTCGACTGCGCAGCTGGTCGTTGCGCTGAAGCCGCTGCATGACGTCGCCAAGATCAAGCGCGTCGTCGTCTCGACCTACCAGTCGGTGTCCGGCGCGGGTAAGGAGGGCATGGACGAGCTGTTCACCCAGACTCGTGCTGTCTTCGTTGCCGATCCGGTCGAATCCAAGAAGTTCACCAAGCGCATCGCCTTCAACGTCATCCCGCACATCGATGTCTTCATGGAAGACGGCTATACCAAGGAAGAGTGGAAGGTTCTCGCCGAGACCAAGAAGATGCTCGACCCGAAGATCAAGGTGACCTGCACCGCTGTGCGCGTCCCGGTCTTCATCGGCCACTCCGAGTCGGTCAACATCGAATTCGAGAACGAGATCACCGCCGACCAGGCCCGTGACATCCTGCGCGAGGCCCCGGGCTGCCTGGTGATCGACAAGCACGAGAACGGCGGCTACATCACGCCGGTCGAATGCGCGGGCGAAGATGCGACCTACATCTCGCGTATTCGCGAGGATGCCACCGTCGAAAACGGCCTCAACATGTGGGTGGTCTCCGACAACCTGCGCAAGGGCGCAGCTCTCAACGCGATCCAGATCGCGGAGCTTCTCGTCAATCGCGGGCTGATCAAGCCGCGTGCAGCGGCCTGATATGATCTTTCGCGAGGCTTCCCGGTTCGATCCGGGAAGCCTGGTCGGATCTTTCAGCTGAAAGTGATCCGATTTGAGAAGTCGGGGGCCTTATGTAAGCGTTCCGTGGATGACAGCATCCGCATTCGCTGGCATGGTGCCGCCGATTCGTCCCAATTCACCGTCCGTTATGAGGCATCAATGCGAGTGAAATCCACTCTGTCGGCAGCCCTGGTTTCCGTGGTCGCCCTTCTGGCCGGCACCCAATTCGCAGCGGCGGCCGCGTGCAGCAACACGTCCGCAGGTTTTGAGGAATGGGCTGCCGCCTTCAAGCAGCAGGCCGAAGGTCAGGGCTTCAGCCCGCGGATGCTGGACAAGGTCTTCTCCACGGTCAGCTACAGCCGCAGTACCATCAGCGCTGACCGGGGACAGAAGAGCTTCAAGCTCTCCTTCGAGCAGTTCATGCAAAAGCGTGGCGGCCAGACGATCATCAATCGCGGCAAGACGATGAAGAAGAACAATGCCTCTCTCTTCGCACGGCTGGAAGACCGATATGGCGTACCGGCCGGACCGCTGATTGCGATCTGGGGCATGGAGACCGGTTTCGGATCGTTCCTGGGCAAGGAACACACCCTTTCGGCGGTAGCGACACTCGCCTTCGACTGCCGCCGCAGCGAGTTCTTCACCGACCAGCTTTATGCTGCGCTTGAACTCGTCCAGGCCGGCAATCTTGATGTGAATGCCAAGGGCGCAGCCCATGGCGAGATCGGCCAAACCCAGTTCCTGCCCCGCAACGTCGTTCGTTACGGAGCAGATGGTGACGGGGACGGCCATATCGACATGGTACGTTCGCGCGCTGATGCGCTCGCTTCCACGGCAAACTTCCTGCGCGGCCATGGCTGGCAGCCCGGCGCCGGTTACCAGCAGGGCGAACCGAACTTCGCCGCCATCGAGGGCTGGAACGCAGCGAAAGTCTACCAGCAGGCGATTGCCTATATCGGCGCCCAGATCGACGCCGAGTGAACTGAACGAAAACGGCGGCCACTAGCCGCCGTTTTCCGTCTGGGTCTGTTGACAGGCATTCGGATCAGGAATTGGCCTCAGGATCCAAACGCGTAAAGTCCTGCGACTTCGGGTCCATCAGCCACAGTTCGCCGTTGCTGATATCGAACCAGGCGCCATGGATGCGCAGCTTGCCCCGCTCTTCGAGAATTTTCACGCAAGGAAAAGTCCGAAGGTTGGTGATCGAATTGCGTATCGAGATCCGCTCGAGCGCCGTCTGGCGCTCTGCAGGCGTCATGACGGAATTACCTTGGATCTGTTCGGCCGCTGGTGCCACCAGATTCATCCATTTTCCAATGAAGTCACCTGGGGAGAGGGGCTCGGCATTGGGGTCGAGCGCAGCCCTGATACCCCCGCAACGACCGTGGCCCATGACGATGATATCCTGGACCCTCAACGCCTGGACCGCAAATTCGAGAGCTGCCGAAGTGGAGTGGTATTGCCCGTCCGGCTCATAGGGAGGCACCATGTTCGCAACGTTGCGCACCACGAAGAGCTCACCCGGAATGGAATCGAAGATCATCTCCGGAGCCGCCCGGGAATCGCAACAGGCGACCACCAGCGTGTTGGGCTTCTGCCCCTGCTCGGCAAGGACCCGATAACGGTCACGCTGATCTTGATAGCGGCCACTCATGAAATTGCGGTAGCCGTTGAGGAGTGCGGGAGGAAATCTGGTCATCGTTACCGATTACAGCGCGTGACCAGCCGTGGCAACACCAGCAGCCCGGATTGGCCTTTGTCTTACTCGGGGCTCCTCGGCTTGCGCTGTGCCGGATGCACCAGCCGGCGCAATTGCACCATCGCCATCGGGGTAGAGAGGCTGGACGCATCGCTTTCCAGCGCCAGCTCGTCACCGCCGCGTTTGGCGGTACGGGCCAGGATCTCGAAGACACTCGCCGTAGCGGTCCGAAGTGCCGTTTCCTCGTCCACACCATCCAATAGGCGGGCGAGGAAGACGGCAGCGAGAAGATCGCCCAGACCGTTCGGCGGATTATCGATCAAGCGATGCTCGGCAAGCAGGGCGGAACGACCGCTGAGCAGGAGATTTCCGGTACCGCCCGCCATCATGGGCACGGCGGAAGTTACCAGCATGCGCTTCGGCCCCAGCGACAAGGCTGCATCGATGATCTGCTGATTGCTCGAAAGCTCTCCGCCCGCCAGCCATTGAAGCTCATAGCGATTGGGGGTCGCTATATCCGCGATCGGGATCAGGTGTTCGCGAATGGCCGATGCTGTCTCGACGGGTATGTACAATCCGCCGAGATCTCCCATCACCGGATCACAGACATAAGTGAGCTGCGGGTTCCGCTCTTTGGCGGCACGCACGAGACGCTCAACTGCTGCCGGCTGCCTCGGACTGCCGAAATATCCGGTCAGAATCGCGGAGACTTCGCCGAGCCAGGGCGCCCGGATCAGGTCATCGACGGCGCTGTCGAAATCATCATCGGCAAAGCGCAGCCGGGTTGCGGGTCCGTGACCGGGATGCCACGGCAGCACGATCGTTGGTAGCGCCCAGACGGGGTGGCCGAGTGCCTCCAAGGCGAACACGGCCGCACGGTTTCCGACCGACCCGCGGACGACGTGGCTGGATATGACGATCACAGCCCCCCTGCTCATTTCGCTCATTTTACACGTTTCCCTTCTGAATTCCGGCATTCGAAGTGTTTTAGGAGCGCTTGCAGCCAAATTTTCTCGATTTCTGTGAGATTGACCGCATATTTTCGCCTGATTTTTTCATATTTCTGCTCCATACATACTTTCGCAAGCCATTTGCGGGAACATTACGCGAGACAGCGCGAGCTACGGAGGGGTTGATGGGCAGGACTGGGATCACAAAGCGCGACGAGCTTCTGGAACGGGCAGATCAGGAGGCTCGCAAACTGGGCCATGCGTTTGTCCCCCCTGCGGTGATTTTCAGTAGGGCCAGCAACGACGATATCGATCGCTATGACGACGCGATGCTCGCCCGCGCCTCGGTGCGAGCGGCCAGCGATATCTCTGCCTGGGATCGCCGAGCACCGCTTATCCGCATCGAGACGATAGAGGGTGTCAGCCCCAACGGCATCCCCGTCAGCGTTCTCTCGATCGTCGACCACAACAAATCCTTCCTTTACGACTCCCTCATGGGCGAGGTGACCAGCCACTATCGAGACATCTATATGGCGGTGCACCCTATCGTCGCTGTGACACCCGCGGGCGAGGTATCGCTTTCCAATCCCGACGCGGATCCTGAAGGCGCGATTAAGGTCAGCTATATCCAGCTGCACCTGTCCCCGCTCTCGGTCGAGCAATCCACTGATCTAATCCAGAGGCTCCAGTACGTGCTCGGACAGGTCAAGATGGCCGCGACCGACTGGAAGCCCATGCTGAACCTGCTGGAGAAGGCGCTCTCCGAACTGCGGGACCTTACTCCGGGACGGAGCGAGGCAGAGCGCGACGAGGCGGTCGCCTTCCTGGAATGGCTCCGCAACAACAACTTCACCTTTCTCGGTATGCGGGAATATGTCTATTCCGGCGAAGGCGCAGATGCCACGGTGGAACGCGACAAGGGCAGCGGCCTGGGCATCCTGTCCGATCCCAGCGTGCTCGTCCTACGCCAGGGGCAGAACCATGTAACGACCACCCCTGAAATCCTGGCCTTCCTGCAGGGACCGGATTATCTCATCGTCACCAAGGCGAACGTCAAATCGGTCGTCCACCGCCGTGCGTACATGGACTATGTCGGCGTCAAGCGCTTCGGGCCGAACGGCAAGGTCGTCGGCGAGCTGCGCATCGTCGGACTCTTCACAGCCACGGCCTATACCCGGTCGGTCAACCAGATTCCGCTGCTGCGCGCCAAGGTCGAGAAGGTGGTTTCCCACTTCGATTTCGACCCTCGCAGCCATTCAGGCCGGATGCTGCAGAATACGCTGGAGAACTACCCTCGCGACGACCTTTTCCAGATAACGCCGGAGCTTCTGGCGAAATTCTGCGAGCAGATCAACGACCTCTCCGAACGTCCACGCGTCCGCGTTCTCCCCCGCATCGACCACTTTGATCGCTTTGTCTCACTGATCGTCTACGTTCCTCGTGAGGACTACAACTCCATCGTCCGAGAGAAGATCGGTCTCTATTTCCAGTCCGTCTACAAGGGCCATGTCTCTGCCTTCTATCCGGCCTTTCCCGAAGGTGGTGTGGCCCGCGTCCACATCATCATCGGCCGACGCGAAGGCGCGACGCCACAAATACCCCAGGCGGCGCTCGAAGAGGCTGTCCGCGAGATCACCGCGCGCTGGACGGACAGGTTCGCCGCGCTGGCCGGCTCAGATGCGCCGAGCCTTGATGTCGGCCAGGCCTTCCAGGAAGCCTTCACGCCGGAAGAGGCCGTCAGCGACCTGAAACACATCAAGGCGTGCATCGCAGGTGCGCCACTGTCACTCGAGTTCCATCAGGTGACGGGCGACCACGGACCTCTGCTTTATCTCAAGATTTTCCATGCAGGCGAACACCTCCCGCTCTCCCGCCGCGTGCCGCTGCTCGAAAACCTCGGTTTCCGGGTAATCAGCGAGCGCACTTTCGACATCGGGATCGATCGGTCAGGCAAGGACCAGCGCGTCGTCGTTCTCCATGATATGGAACTACAGGTTCCCGAAGGGATGACCTTCGACACGAAGCAACACGGCAGTCAGGTGGAGGAAGCCTTCCTCGCCGCCTTCACAGGCGCCGTCGACAACGACGCCTTCAACCGGCTCATCCTTGCAGCAGGGGTGAATGCCCGCGAGGCTTCGATACTCAGAGCCTATGCCGCCTACCTGCGCCAGGCTGGTGCCGTTTATTCTCTGACCTATATGGCGGAAACGCTCACCAAACATCCGGCCATTGCTGCGGATCTGGTCGCGCTTTTCCGCAGTCGTTTCGACGTTTTGCTGGCTGAGAAGGTCCGCAAGTCCCGCCAGGCAGAGCTGTTGCAGGCGCTGGAAAGCAAGCTGGCCGACGTCAAGAGCCTCGACGAAGACCGGATCCTGCGCCGCTACATCAATGCAATTGAAGCGACACTGCGGACCAACTACTTCCAGAAGGGCTACCGCCAGAGCGAGCGTCCAATGCTTGCGTTCAAGTTCGATCCGCACAAGCTGGAAGGCCTCCCCGAACCGCGTCCGTTCCGTGAGATCTTCGTCTACGGCGTTGAGGTCGAGGGCGTCCATCTGCGCTTCGGGAAGGTCGCTCGCGGCGGTCTTCGCTGGTCCGACCGTGCCCAGGATTACCGCACCGAAGTGCTGGGCCTGGTCAAGGCGCAGCAGGTCAAGAACGCAGTCATCGTGCCGGTGGGCGCCAAAGGCGGGTTCTTCCCGAAGCAGCTGCCTCCCGTCAGCAATCGCGAAGCCTGGTTCGCGGCCGGCACCGAAGCTTACAAGACTTACATCCGCACGCTCTTGTCGATCACCGACAACATCGTTGCTGGCGAAATCGTGCCGCCGGCGGATACACTGCGACCAGATGGCGACGATCCCTATTTCGTCGTGGCGGCCGACAAGGGCACGGCCACCTTCTCGGACACCGCGAATGGCCTCGCGCAGGAAGCGGGCTTCTGGCTTGATGACGCGTTTGCCTCGGGCGGTTCGGCAGGCTACGACCACAAGAAGATGGGCATCACTGCCCGCGGCGCCTGGGAAACGGTCAAGCGCCACTTCCGCGAGATCGACACGGATATCCAGAGCACTCCCTTCACGGTCGCGGGCGTTGGCGACATGTCCGGCGACGTCTTCGGCAACGGGATGCTGCTGTCTGAAAAGATCAGGCTGATCGCTGCCTTCGACCACCGCGATATCTTCATCGATCCCAATCCCGATCCGGCGATCTCGTTTGCCGAACGCAAGCGCATGTTCAACCTGCCCCGGTCGAGCTGGCAGGACTATGACCGATCCACCCTCTCGGCCGGCGCCATGATCATCTCCCGCGCCGAAAAATCGGTCAAACTCACACCGGAAGCCGCAGCCGCGATCGGTCTGGAGACCACCTCCGCCACGCCGATGGACATCATGACGGCCATTCTCAGGGCCCCGGTTGATCTGCTCTGGTTCGGTGGCATCGGCACCTATATCAAGGCGGCTGCGGAGACCGATGCGGAAGTTGGCGACCGCGCCAATGACGCGATCCGCATCAATGCCACGGATGTCCGTGCCAAGGTGATCGGCGAGGGCGCCAATCTCGGCGTGACCCAGAAGGGCCGCATCGCCTATGCCCTGAACGGAGGACGTTGCAACTCGGATGCGATCGACAATTCGGCCGGCGTGAATTCGTCGGACGTTGAGGTGAACATCAAGATTGCGCTCAGCCCGGCGATGCAGGAAAACCGTCTGCCGCGCGAAAAGCGCAACGTGCTGCTGGCGCAGATGACGGATGAAGTGGCCGGCCTGGTGTTGCGCAACAACTACCTCCAGTCGCTCGCCATCTCCCTGACTGAAGCCAAGGGCGCCGGCAACCGGGAGGAACTGAGCCGACTGATGGACTATCTCGAGGGCATGGGACGCCTCAACCGCAAGGTCGAGACGCTGCCGGACTCCGCTGCCGTTGCCGAGCGCTATGTCTCGGGCAAGGCTCTCACCCGGCCTGAAATCGGGGTGCTCCTGTCCTATGCAAAGATCGTCCTTTTCGATCAGCTGATCGACTCGGATCTTCCCGACGATCCTTACTGCGAAGCGACGCTGTTCAACTACTTCCCCGCTGCCATGCGCAAGCCCTTCGCCGGCGACATCGCCGCTCATCGCCTGCGGCGGGAGATCATCGCAACAGTGCTTGCCAACCATGCAATCAACCGCGGTGGCCCGGGCTTTGTGGTCTCGGTCTGTGACGCGACAGGCAGCGCCCCGGACGAGGTTGTCAAGGCAGCACTGGTCGCCCGCGATGCCCTGGGGCTCTCCAGCCTGTGGGAGAAGATCGATGCGCTCGATGCCAAGATCCCCGGTCAGACGCAGAACCGTCTCTATGCGATCGTCGCCGAGATTTACGCGGCCATGACTCGGCTTCTGCTCGACACAGGTCTGGTGAAGGGCTCGATTGGCGATGCCGTAAGCCAGGTGAAGGCGGCTGTCGCAGCTGCAGCACCCGTCTTCAAGAAGGCAATCCCCGCTCCGCTGCGTCAACATTTCGACGACCAGATTGCGGAATTGAGCGAGGCCGGCGCGCCTGCGGCTCTGGCAGCCGAAGTGGTGAACCTGCAGACCATGCAGCTTCTGCCGGAGATCCTGCAGATTGCCGAAAGGACTGGGGCCGACTTCGCCGGCGCGATGCGGGGCTTCTTCGCGGTCTCCGAAGCCTTCCGCATCGGCCGCATCATCGAAAATGCCGGACGCATCCAGACGACGGATCATTACGACAGTCTGGCGCTGACCCGGAGCCTGGACCGGATCGGCCAGGCCCGTCGCCAGATCGTGTGTGCCGCGCTGACCAGCCACGGCAAGGATGCTGAGCCTGTTCAGGCATGGATGGCAACCGACAAGACCCGTGTCGATCGCATTGGCAAGGAACTGGCGTCGATCGTCGACAGTGGCGAGCCGAGCATCTCCAAACTCGCAGTGGCAGCGGGACTGTTGGGTGATCTTGCACAAGACCACATGAGGTGACACTGTCCCGGGCCTGAGAGCCTTTTGGGGGTGTACGTGACGACAAGTGCAGAGATAAAATCCAGCCACGGACCCATCGACAGGGGGGTCCGTGGCTGGATGTTCTTCGACTGGGCGGCTCAGCCGTTTTTCACGGTCGTAACCACCTTCATCTTCGGCCCCTACTTCGTCTCGCGGATGACCGATGATCCCGTCAGCGCCCAGACGGCATGGAGCAATGCGGCGACGATCTCCGGTGTCATCATTGCCATCCTCGCCCCGATTCTGGGCTCCATTGCCGATGAATCAGGAGCCAGGAAGCCCTGGATCGCGTTCTTCGCGTTCATCAAGATCGTCTGCCTTGCGCTTCTTTGGACGGCAGTGCCGGGCTCGTCCGTTGCCTTCATCATGCTTCTCATGGTCCTGGCGAGCGTGGCGGCCGAGTTTTCCATCGTCTTCAACGATTCCATGATGCCGCGTCTGGTCAGCCAGCAGGATGTCGGGCGTGTATCAAACATCGCCTGGGGCATGGGGTATATGGGCGGCATGGTCGTCCTGATCTTCGTCGTCCTGTTCCTGGCCGGCAGCCCGACGACCGGAAAGACCCTGATGGGCATGGACCCCCTCTTCGGGCTTGATCCGGCAGCGGGTGAAGACGCCCGCATCACCGGCCCGATCTCCGCAGTCTGGTATCTCCTCTTCATCCTGCCGATGTTCTTCTTCACTCCCGATGCGGCCAAGGGCAAGCCTCTAGGGGCCGCAGTGCGCTCCGGACTTCGGGAAATTCGCGCGACCCTGGGAGAGCTCCGCCACCGCACCAACATCCTGCGCTTCCTGCTCGCCCGTATGATCTATCAGGATGGGGTCAACGGCCTCCTCGTTCTGGGTGGAGTGTTCGCTGCCGCGATGTTCGGCTGGTCGACCATGGAGATCGGGATCTACGGCATCATCCTGAATATCGTCGCCATTTTCGGCTGCCTTGTTGCAGGCCGCGTCGACAGGGCATTGGGCTCCAAGATCGTTGTTCTGGTAAGCCTTGTGCTGTTGATTCTCGCCACCTTCGGCATCATCTCGACCGGTGTTGATTTCACCCTCTTCGGGCTGATCAGCCTGCCCATTGCCGGGACGGACGGTTTGTTCGCCACGCCGGCAGAGAAAGCCTACATACTCTACGGTCTGCTGATCGGTATCTCCTTCGGACCCGTACAGGCTTCGTCCCGCTCCTATCTGGCACGCAGTGTTGAGCTTCATGAGGCGGGCCGTTACTTCGGCATCTATTCCCTGTCGGGACGAGCGACCAGCTTCCTCGCAACGCTCAGCTTCTCGATGGTTACTGCCTGGTCGGGTTCGGCACGCGCCGGCATGGCGACTTTGCTGATCTTCCTGATCGGCGGGCTCGTGATGCTCTGGACCACGAGATATCCTGCAAATGATCGATAGCTGAAGGAAAGGCCGGCGGATCCCTCCACCAGCCCTTTCGTCTGATGGGCTGAAAATCCTTCAGTGACGGAAGTGGCGGACGCCCGTAAACACCATGGCAACGCCATGTTCATCGGCCGCCGCGATCACCTCTTCGTCCCGCATGGACCCACCCGGCTGGATAACCGCGGTAGCACCGGCAGCGATTGCGGCCAGAAGACCGTCCGCGAACGGGTAAAACGCTTCAGAGGCGACGGCGGAGCCTTTGGTCAGAGGCGTTGCAAGCCCGAGCGCCTTGGCGGCATCCTCGGCCTTCAGGGCGGCGATGCGCGCAGAATCGACGCGGCTCATCTGGCCGGCACCGATGCCCGCCGTCTGGCCATCCTTGGCATAGATCACCGCATTGGACTTCACGTGCTTGGCGATCTTGAAGGCAAACTTCATGTCCTCGAGTTCGGTTGCCGTCGGTGCGCGCTTGGTCACCACCTTCAACTCGAGATCTTCGACCATGACATTGTCGCGGCTCTGGACGAGCAGGCCGCCGGAGACGGTCTTCGCCATGACGCCGCGTGCACGCGGATCGGGCAGGGCGCCCGTGGTCAGCAGGCGCAGGTTCGGCTTCGCCGCGATGATCGCCTTCGCGTCGTCGGTTACTTCAGGCGCGATGATGACTTCGGTGAAGAGCTTGACGATCTCCTGAGCCGTTTCTGCATCGAGGATCTGGTTGAGGGCGATGATGCCACCGAAAGCGGAGGTGCTGTCGCAGGCAAGTGCCCGCTTGTAGGCTTCGGCAAGGCTCGAACCCGTCGCGACGCCGCAGGGGTTGGCATGCTTGATGATCGCGCAGGCCGGACCATTCTCCGGCGGGAACTCGGCGACCAGTTCGAAGGCAGCGTCCGTATCGTTGATGTTGTTGTAGGAGAGCTGCTTGCCTTGGAGCAGCGTGGCAGTCGCGACGCCGGGGCGGTTTTCACCGGTCACGTAGAAGCCGGCACTCTGGTGCGGGTTCTCTCCGTAGCGCATCTTTTCCTTCAACACGCCGCCGACCACGCGATAGGTCGGCATTTCGATCTGAAGCGCCTCTGCGAACCAGTTGGAAATGGCTGCATCATAGGCCGCCGTCCGGGCATAGGCCTTGGCAGCCAGCCGCTGGCGCAGCGCGTAGGTCGTCTGACCATCATTTTCGCTGAGCGCCGCGATAACTTCAGCGTAATCGGCAGCGTCCGTCACGACGGTGACATAGGCATGATTTTTGGCGGAAGCGCGGATCATTGCCGGTCCGCCAATGTCGATGTTCTCGACGGTGGTCGGATAGTCACCGCCGGAAGCGCGCACCTGCTCGAACGGGTAGAGATTGATGACGGAGAGGTCGATGGCTTCGATACCGTGCGCCTTCATCGCTTCGACATGCTCGGCGTCGTCGCGGATCGAGAGCAGACCGCCATGCACGAGCGGATGCAGCGTCTTCACGCGCCCGTCCATGATTTCAGGAAAACCGGTAATATCGGAAACATCGGTGACGGGGAGCCCGGCCGCAGCAAGGGTCTTGTGTGTACCTCCGGTCGACAGCAGTCGGACGCCACGCTCATGCAGCGCCTGCGCAAACTCGACGATACCGGTCTTGTCGGATACCGAAAGAAGCGCGGTACGCACGCGCACGAGGTCGGGGGCGGGGATCTTCTTGGAAACGACGGCCATGGTTCACTCCGAGCTGGCGGGCGCCCTGGAAGCGGCAGCGGGCGCGATGCCGCCGCCTAGCACAGCTTCAACCGTGATGAAACCGCAAGATCGCCGTCCTCAGGCGTGATGCGCCAGAAACCAACGAATTTCCGGCCCCTCGAAGACGATCTCCAGCTGTTGCGATGGCCGGATGCCGGAAACGTCGGCAAAGAAGACGTCTTCTCCAATGCTGAGTTCGCCGACCGGGATGGAGAACGACCAGCTCTCTCCGTCGGGCGCGACAAGACGAACCTTCCGATCGTCTGAGCGTTCAACGGTGATCGAGGGGTGGATGTGAAATCGGGCGACGACCTCAGCGGCGGGCAGGTTCGGCGTCGGGAGCCCGTCGGGCAAAAGCAGGCGGTCTCGGCCGGCAATCTTGTTTCCCTGCTCGTTGATGCGGATTTCCCGCTCATGAAGCACACCGAAACGTTCCGAATAGCCGTCATGACGCGCCGAGAGGCGGTCGCTACCGTCAGGGCCGGTCTGGCGGTCGACTTCGATCTTGGAAGGACCCGACACCATGATCGGGCCAAGGTGGGACGAATGGGCCATACGTGCAGACGAGACGTCACCGATGCAGACGGTGCTGTGGGCTGCCGTCGTGCGGGCCAGCTGCCTGAGCCGCTCTCCGGCGAAACGCGGCGATCCGCTATTGATGATGAAGCGATTGCGCCCGGAAGACAGCTCGAACGAAAGACAACCGGCATGGGCGGTGCTCGAAAGACGAGCCGACAGCGGCTTCCCGGCATCGACGAGGAGAACCGTCTCGCCGGCAGCCAGCCTATGGAAACCGCCGTGTGGCAGGGCCTTGAAAGCCTGGCCGGAGGTCTCATCGTAGCGCAAAACGCTCATGAGATCGGTTGCCAGTGAGGAACTGGCTCCGTTGAACAGAGCGATGTCGCCGCTGCTGTGGCGAAAGAACCGAACTGCAGGAAACATGCGGTCTATCACCGGGATCAGCCGGGAAGGGACCGTGTGACCGAGATTGATATAGCTCTGGCGCAGCGGCAAAAGGTCGAAGAGCAGGTCGACCGAGGACTGCGGATTGCGAGAGATATGGCTCCCGTCCGCCAGAACCTGTCGCTCGAGCTCCCGGTCGAGTAGACGCCCGGCCCGACGCACGGCGGCTGGCCGGGCTTCGGCTGCAATGGATGCCATGGCGATCGCGACGCGCGCCTTCAAGCGCGGCAATCCTTCCGGCAGCGAATCGACACGGCGCTGCAGATAGCGCACCTGCTGGCTCAGCGAGACCGTGAAACGACGATAGAATCCGGCATCGGCATCCTGCAGAACAACCGGCGAATGACAAAGCCAGCTGATGATGCGCCGCGATACTACCTCGCTATCCCAGGCGACGCCTCTCGTCCGGTTGCCGTGAAGGCCAATCCATTGGTCGGTGATCCAGCGGGCGTTGTTGCAGGCCGCAGTGCTCTTGTCGGCACGAATATGCCGCAACCACCCGAAACCATGCAGCCGGCGCGCGAATTGTATCGACGGCAATTCCAGTTCGAACGGAGATTGCTGCCCGGCATCGAGAACACGGCCGGCGAGGGGGTAGCGACCGTTCAGGATTTCTTCGGCGACAAAGGAATCGATCGCCCTGAGATCAGTCGGAGCGACCACCACCCTGTTGATCCGAAATCCGCCTCGCTGAAAGATCGCCGGCGTCAGGACAGCAGCCGTCTGCCGCATCTGCCGCCAGGCTTCGGCAACGTGAAGCGAGATCAATCGGGCGCGATCTTTGATTCGCATGCTCATTCCTGTCGCTGGATCCTGATGATCCAGCACTGCGGTTGTCCCGGCACCATGAGCCGGAGTGACGGCAATCCTCTGCACTCGATATTCTGGGCACGAATCTTCATGTCATATCGTCATGCCTCGGACATGCGGAGAGACCCGCGATGTCTGCGCAGACTTGCCAACAGGTTTATTCAGATATTAGTTAAATTTTAGCAATGACCGCCGCGTAAAAGCCGTCGAGGCCGCCCTGCTCCGCCAACATTGCTGGCGTTGTCCGGAATTCGCCACGCGTCGTGATCGCCGCCTCGAGCCCCGGCCAGTCCGCTGGGTCGATCGGCAGCAACCGCAGTCCCGGCACGTCCGCCAATAGTCGATCAGTGACGTCTTCACCTTCGGAAGGATCGATGGAGCAGTTGGAGAAGACGAGCCGGCCACCCGGCTTCAGCAAGGTCACGGCGTGGCGCAGCAACTTCTCCTGAAGAGCCGCGAGCTTGGCGATATCGGCTGCATCCTTGGTCCAGAGGACATCCGGATGGCGGCGGGTCGTGCCCGTTGACGAGCACGGCGCATCGAGCAGGATCGCGTCAAAACTGTCCGTCTCACCAATGGTCAGCAGATCAGAGCATCGCGTTTCTGCCGGAAGCCCCAGCCGCGCCAGATTGCTCTCAAGCCGCTTCAGCCGCGACTTCGATTGTTCGACGGCGACGACGTCGCCGCCGGCCAGAGCGAGCTGCGCCGTCTTGCCACCGGGAGCGGCGCAGAGGTCGGCGACGCGCTGTCCGGTGAGGTCACCGAAGAGCTTGGCGGGAATGGCCGCGGCTGCATCCTGTACCCACCAGGCACCTTCGTCGAAGCCCTCAAGCGAGGTGACCGCGCCGCGGAAGCGATCAAGCCGGACAGTTCCTGTGGGCAATACCTGACCACCCAGTCGTTCCGCCCAGCCAACAGCATCCGACTTCACGGTCAGATCGATGGTCGGCGCCTGGAGCTGGGAGGCAGCAATGGCGAGTGCGTGCTCACGCCCATAGACATCCGAAAGTCGCTGCATGAACCAGTCAGGCATGCACGGGAGATCTTCGACAATCGTGAGCAGCTCCGTCTTTTCCCGCCCAATCCGCCGCAGGATGGCGTTGACCAGCTTGGCAAAGCGACGGCTGCGAGGATCGCCATTCGCCTGCTCGACCGCAAGGTCAACCGCGGAATGATCGGGAACATCGAGATAGAGCATCTGTGCGGCAGCCACCACCAGCAGGTGATGCAGCGATCGCGCGCCCTCCGGCAAGGGATTGTCGAGCAGGCTTCCAATAATGGCTTCGATCCGCGGCAAGTGGCGCAAAGCGCTTTGCAGGATAGCCTTGACGAGACCCCTGTCCGCCTCGTTCAGCGGCAGGAAGGCGGGGTTTCCGTGCTCGGCATCCAGCATTCCGTCGAGTGAAGTCTTCCGGTCCACCACGGCAGCCAGAATACGGGTCGCTGCAATCCGTGCCTCAAGCCCCGGCTTCATCGCCTGCCGCGGCGCTCTCTCACCGTGTTTCCGATTGGCGGCCTGCTTGTTTCTCGGTTTGCCCGTCGATCGATCGCTCAAGACCATGGTCCTTTGGGTGGTTCGGCTTTGCCGCGCCCCCAACCGGTGGTCGGAACGGAACGCGCAGTGCGCGTTGCCTTAACAGGGGGGGCAGGCGGCGTCGATCCCCCGGAGCGGATATCGGACATGGCGAGCAGCGCTTCGATGCGGTTGCGGGTGTCGGGATGGGTCGAGAAGAGATTATCCATGCGCTGGCCGTTCAAGGGATTGATGATGAACATGTGGGCCGTTGCCGGATTACGCTCCGCATCCACGTTTTCGATATGAGCGGCATCGCCGGCGATCTTCTGCAATGCTGATGCAAGCCAGCGCGGCTGGCCGCAGATCTCGGCACCCCGCCGGTCGGCCGCATATTCGCGCGTCCGGCTGATTGCCATCTGAACCAGCATCGCGGCAAGCGGCGCAACGATCATCGCGATGATCACCCCAATGAAGCCGAGCGGATTGTTTCGATCATCCCGACCGCTGGAGAAGAGGAAGGCGAAGTTCGACAGCATCGAGATTGCACCGGCAAGCGTTGCCGTGATCGTCATCGTCAGCGTGTCGCGGTTCTCGATATGGGCCAATTCGTGGGCCATGACACCGGCAACCTCTTCTGGCGTGAGCCGCTGCAGCAGCCCAGTCGACGCAGCAACGGCGGCGTTCTGAGGATTGCGCCCGGTGGCGAACGCATTCGGCTGAGGACTGTCGAAGACATAGACCTTCGGCATCGGCAGGCCGGCATTTCGGGCGAGGTCTCGGACCATGATGTAGAATTCGGGAGCTGTCCGCTCGTCGACCTCCTGCGCCCGATAGGCGCGGAGCACCATCTTGTCGGAGTTCCAGTAGGAAAAAAAGTTCATAGCGGCCGCCACGACGAAGGCGATCATCATCCCGCCGCGTCCGCCGATGAGGAAGCCGACGCCCATGAACAGGGCGGTCATGAAGGCGAGCAGCATGGCAGTTCGCATGGTATTCATGTCGAGCTCCTCCAGAAGCAGCACATCGGCAATTTCCTTGCCGTTTTCGCCTGTTGATTTAAAAAGCGCGCACCCCAATTTCAATGTTTGCGCATGAAATGCGGTCTCAGCAGAGGACGATAGCATGTCAGAAGATCGTGAAGCCGAAAACAGCGCGGAGCAAAAACCGCGCGAACTGAGCCCGGCTGCGAAACGGGCACTCGCCGAAGCAGAGGAGCGACGCCGGAAGGAGGAGGCTCAGCATATGCCACCAGAGATCGGCGGACGCGGTGGCGCAGACCCTGCGCGGTTTGGTGATTGGGAGATCAAGGGACGGGCGATCGACTTCTGAGGAATAATTACCCATTGATCGTTGCGTCATATCGGAATATGTTCCTATAATGTTCCGATCTAATCCATCTCCTATGACCATGTTCCTCATGCTGGCCACGATGGTACCGGCACACGCCGCCAATCGACAGATCGACGGGCCCGTTGCCGCAGAAGTGGTGAAGGTCATTGACGGTGATACGGTTCTCGTCGAGGCCATGCCTTGGCCAGATCATAAGGTCAGCACCTATGTGCGCCTGCGCGGCATCGATGCACCGGAGCTACGATCGAAATGTCCTACCTTCCGCAAGGCCGCGCTTCAGGCAAAAATCGAACTGACCAGCTTGATGGGAGAACAGCTGACGGTTCAGCTGACGGCCATTTCCGGTGACAAATATTTCGGCCGCGTCGTTGCCGACCTCACCCTTCTGGATGGCACGCGTCCGGCGGAACTTCTCCTTGATGCGGGTCTGGTCGAACCCTATCACGGTAGGACCAAAAGTAGGCGGCCCTGCCCTGACGGCTGACAAGCAAAAAGGGCTGCCAATGGCAGCCCCTCTCCATGTTTTGATGAGAACGATCAGGCGCTCTTGTTCTGACGGTTTGCGATCAGGTCGTCGACGACAGCTGGATCGGCCAGCGTCGAGGTGTCGCCCAGCGCGCCGAAATCGTCCTCGGCGATCTTGCGCAGGATGCGGCGCATGATCTTGCCGGAGCGGGTTTTTGGCAAGCCGGGCGCGAACTGGATCTTGTCCGGCGTCGCGATCGGCCCGATTTCCGTACGCACATGTTTCACCAGATCGGCCCGCAGCGCGTCATTGCCTTCGTGACCGGACATCAGGGTGACGTAGCAATAGATGCCCTGTCCCTTGATGTTGTGCGGATAACCGACGACAGCCGCTTCCGATACGAGATGGTGTGACACCAGCGCCGATTCGACTTCCGCCGTGCCCAGGCGGTGGCCCGAGACATTGAGGACGTCGTCGACACGACCGGTAATCCAGTAGTAGCCGTCCTCATCGCGCCGGCAGCCGTCACCCGTGAAATACTTGCCCTTGTAGGTCGAGAAGTAGGTCTGCACAAAACGGTCGTGATCTCCGTAAACCGAGCGGGCTTGACCCGGCCAGCTATCGGTAATGCAGAGATTTCCGTCTGTTGCCCCTTCCAGCACCTTGCCTTCATTGTCGACCAGCTCGGGCTTCACTCCGAAGAACGGCTTGGTTGCCGATCCAGGCTTCAGATTGGTGGCACCCGGCAGCGGCGTGATCATGATGCCGCCCGTTTCCGTCTGCCACCAGGTATCAACAACAGGCGACTTCTGCTCGCCGACGACGTTGTAATACCACTCCCACGCTTCCGGATTGATCGGTTCGCCGACGGAGCCCAGAAGACGGAGTGACGAGCGGTCGGACCGCTTCACGAAGTCGTCGCCGGCGCCCATCAGCGACCGGATGGCGGTCGGCGCGGTGTAGAAGATGTTGACCTTGTGCTTCTCGATCACCTCCCAGAACCGGCCCTGGTCGGGGAAGGTCGGGATACCCTCGAACATCAGCGTCGTGGCACAGTTCGAAAGCGGACCGTAGACGATGTAGGAGTGACCGGTGACCCAGCCGACGTCGGCCGTGCACCAGTAGATGTCACCATCGTGATAGTCGAAGACATATTCATGCGTCATCGAGGCATAGACGAGATAGCCGCCCGTCGTGTGCATGACGCCCTTCGGCTTACCGGTCGAACCCGAGGTGTAGAGGATGAACAGCGGGTCTTCCGCCTTCATCTTCACCGGCGGGCATTCCGGCTTCACCGTGTGGACTTCCTGGTGATACCAAATGTCGCGACCCGGTGCCCAGCCGATCTTGCCGCCCGTACGGCGCACGACAAGAACCTTGTTGACGATGACATACTGCTTGGCGGCAATATCGATCGCGATGTCGGTGTTTTCCTTGAGCGGCACCGGCTTGCCGCCGCGCACGCCTTCGTCGCAGGTGATGACGAAGGTCGACTCACAGTCGACGATACGTCCAGCCAGGGCTTCCGGCGAGAAGCCGCCGAACACGACCGAGTGAATAGCCCCAATGCGCGCGCAGGCCAGCATCGCATAGGCGGCTTCCGGGATCATCGGCATGTAGATGGTGACGCGGTCACCTTTCTTCACGCCATGCTTCTTCAGGACGTTCGCCATACGGCAGACGTGCTCGTAGAGCTCGTTATAGGTAATCTTCTTGTCGATATACGGATTGTCACCTTCCCAGATAATGGCGGTACGTTCGCCATGCGTCTTCAGGTGGCGGTCGATGCAGTTGTAGGAGACATTGGTGAGGCCGTCCTCGAACCACTTGATCGGAACCTTGCCCTTGAAGGACGTGTTCTTGACCTTCGTATACGGCTTGAACCAGTCGATCCGCTTGCCGTGCTTGCCCCAGAACTTCTCGGGATCCTCGATGCTCTCCTGATACCATTTCTGGTATTTGTCATCATCGATCAGGGCGCGAACTTTTGCCGATTTCAGCACCGGATAGGTTTTGGCTGACATGAACTCCTCCTCATGTTGACGGGCCACTACTGGCGACCAGGACCGTCCTCCCCGGCCTATCGCCGACATACATAGCAGGTGCAACATGGCCAGCAATTAGACAAAGGTCATTCGTGACTTCGCGAATTGCAATTTCGTTACATAATCGCTATAAGGACGCCGAATTCCCGGAAATAGTGGTTTAAACCCACGGCCCGCGACAACCGGCGCGGACCCTCAGAAGGATTGTATCCATGGCCCAGACACTGCTCATGCCGAAGGCGACCGCCGTATGGCTCGTCGACAATACCGCTCTGTCATTCGACCAGATCGCGCAGTTCTGCAAGCTGCACCCGCTCGAGGTGAAGGCTATTGCGGACGGCGAAGCAGCCCAGGGCATCAAGGGTCTCGACCCGATCGCAACCGGCCAGCTCTCGCGCGACGAAATCGCCCGCGCCGAGAAGGACGTGAACTACAAGCTGAAGATCTCTGAACCTAAGGTTCGCGTACCGGACTCCAAGCGTCGCGGTCCGCGCTACACCCCGGTTTCCAAGCGCCAGGATCGCCCGAACGCGATCCTCTGGCTGGTCCGCAACCATCCTGAATTGAAGGATGCCCAGATCTCGCGCTTAGTCGGCACCACCAAGTCGACGATCGAACAGATCCGCGACCGCACCCACTGGAACTCCGCCAACCTGACGCCGATGGATCCGGTCACGCTCGGCCTCTGCAGCCAGATTGATCTCGACCTTGAAGTCGAGAAGGCATCCAAGGGCCGTCCGCTGCCGACAGCAGCCGAACTCGGCGCGACGCTGCAGTCGGCAAGCGAAACCGAGAACCTCGGCTTCGGTTACGACCGCGAGGAAGAAAAGGAAATTGACGCCAACGCCGTCTTTGCCAAGCTGCAGTCGCTCAAGTCGGACCGCCGCAACGACGACGAAGACGACCAGTACTGATCAGACGTCGATCCGTTTTAACCCCGGCCGCCCAGTGCAGCCGGGGTTTTTTCTTGCCCGCGGTTGGGTCACGCGCTTGCTGCTGCCTTGGTGACAACCGGAACCTGTCCATGCGCCTGCAGAACCGCGGTGATTTCGTCGAGGATCGCGGGGTCATCGATTGTCGCAGGCATCTTCCAGGGCAGACCGTCCGCGATCTTCTGCATGGTACCACGCAGGATTTTGCCCGACCGTGTCTTCGGTAACCGATCGACCATCAGCACCATCTTGAAGGCAGCCACCGGTCCAATTTCATCACGCACCAGCTGAACTACCTCCTTGGCGATCAGCGCATGGTCGCGATGGACGTTCTTTTTCAAAACCAGGAAGCCGCAGGGGATCTGCCCCTTCAGCTCGTCGGCAATGCCGATGACCGCGCATTCTGCCACATCGGGATGCATGGCGCAGACTTCTTCCATCGCACCGGTGGACAGGCGATGCCCGGCGCAGTTGATAATGTCGTCGGTGCGAGCCATGACGAAGACATAGCCGTCCTCGTCGATGACGCCGGCATCGGCCGTCTTGTAGTAACCGGGGAACTCCTCGAGGCACGAAGCTCGAAAGCGCTCATCGGCATTCCAGAAGGTAACGAGGCAGCCCGGGGGCAGAGGAAGCTTCGCCACGATGTTGCCAAGCGTGCCGGGAGCGACCGGATGGCCGGCATCGTCCAGCACCTCGAGCCCATAGCCGGGCATCGGCTTGGTCGGCGATCCGTGTTTCACCGGAAGCAATCCAAGGCCCGCCGGATTAGCGGCGATCGCCCAGCCGGTTTCCGTCTGCCACCAGTGGTCGATGACAGGGATCTTCAGGATCCGCTCCGCCCATTTCAGGGTTTCTGGATCGGCGCGCTCTCCGGCCAGAAAAAGGGCACGGAGGCCTGAGAGATCGTACCGGGCGACATGTTCACCCTCGGGATCGTCGCGTCGGATAGCGCGGAAAGCCGTTGGCGCTGTGAACAGCACCTTGACGTCATGGTCGCTTACCACCCGCCAGAACGTACCTGCGTCAGGGGTGCCCACAGGCTTGCCTTCGAAAACTACGGTCGCATTACCGGCCAGCAATGGGCCGTAGACGATGTAGGAATGGCCAACGACCCAGCCGATGTCGGAGGCCGCCCAGAAGACTTCACCCGGTTTGACCCCATAGATGTTCTTCATAGTCCAGTTAAGGGCGACCATGTGGCCACCATTGTCGCGGACCACGCCCTTCGGCTGGCCGGTGGTTCCGGAGGTGTAGAGGATGTAGAGGGGGTCGGTGGCAGCAACCGACACGCAGTCGATGTTGGTACCATTGATCTTTTCCTGCTCGATCGCCTGGGCCAGATCAACATCACCATGCTCGTAGCGTAGCGGAGCATGATATTGGTCTCTCTGCAGGATCAGGCAGTAGTCCGGCTTGACCTTGGCCATGTCGATCGCCTGGTCGAGCAGCGGCTTGTATGGGACTATGCGACCCGGCTCGAGGCCACAGCTCGCGCCGATTACCACCTTCGCGCCGGAATCATCGATACGCGTCGCCAGTTCGTGGGCTGCGAACCCTCCGAAAACCACGGAATGTACCGCCCCAATGCGGGCGCAGGCAAGCATGGAGAACACAGCTTCGGGGATCATAGGCATGTAGATGATCACCCGGTCTCCCTTGCGCACTCCATGATTTTGCAGGACGGCGGCGAGGGCCGAAACCTCGGTCAGAACCTCATCATAGCTGTAGCGCGCCGTCTGGCCCGTCATAGGGCTGTCGTAGATGACCGCCGTCTCGGCTCCACGACCCGCCTCGATATGGCGGTCGATGCAATTGTAGCAGGTATTGGTTTCCCCGCCTGCAAACCACCGACCATAGGTTCCCTGTGCAGGATCGAAGACGCTGTCAGGCGCCTTGAACCAATGGATATCTTCTGCTGCAGCGCCCCAGAAGCCCTCGGGGTTCACCTTCCAGGAATCGTAAATGTCCTGATAGCTCTCGCGCATGCCGATCCTCCCATGACAACGCTTCGGCTTTCGCCTTTAACGTCATTTTAGGATCGACAAAGGAAGGAGGAAAGAGAGACCAAAGCGCTATGCCGAAGGTCTAAGGCAACTTAACGGGTGCCAAAAATCGCCGAGCCGACACGGACGCTCGTCGCACCGAAGCCGATAGCCGTCTCGAAATCGCCTGACATACCCATGGAGAGCTTCGCAAGCCCGTTCTCCGCCGCGAGCTTCGCCAGCAAGGCAAAATGCGGCCCGGGATTCTCATCAACCGGCGGGATGCACATCAGACCCTCGATCTGCATCGACAGTTCGTCCCGGCACAAGGCGACGAATGCCGCGACGTCGTCTGGCGCAATCCCGGCCTTCTGTGGCTCGAGGCCGGTATTGACCTGGATGTAGAACCGGATCAAGCGACCCTGCCGCTTTGCCTCCTCCGCCAGCGCCCGCGCGATTTTTTCCCGATCCACTGTTTCGATGACATCGAAGAGAGCCACGGCATCGGCAGCCTTGTTGGACTGGAGAGGACCGATCAGATGCAGCTCGAGGTCGGGCGTTTCCGCCTTCAGTGCGGGCCATTTGCTCTGCGCTTCCTGTACACGGTTCTCGCCGAAGACCCTCTGGCCAGCGACAATCGTCGGCCGGATATGCTCGGCATCGAAGGTCTTGGAGACGGCGACAAGCACCACGGAATTTGGCTTACGATTCGCTTCGTCCGATGCCTTTACAATCTTGTCCCGGACGTCCTGAAGTCTTCCTTCGACCGACATGCCCAACCCTCTTTTTCATCTGCCCGATATCTGGCGTCACCATATCTTTAGGCAAGGGGTTAATCCCAGCCTCGGGCAATGGCAAGCGCCGGCCCGGAATGCCCCTGCGAATGCCTCAAAAACTTGACGCTTGGCCGGTTTCATGATGAAGGTCGGCCCTCTCTTTTTGATGCTATTCCCGGAAATGCGATCCATGGCTACCGAACGTTACAATCCGCGCGACGCCGAGCCCCGTTGGCAGGCGAAATGGGCTGAAGACAAGGTCTTCGAGACCGACAATGCCGATCCGCGCGAGAAATATTACGTCCTCGAGATGTTCCCCTATCCGTCGGGACGCATCCACATGGGCCATGTCCGCAACTACGCCATGGGGGACGTGGTCGCCCGCTACAAGCGTGCCCGTGGGTACAATGTGCTTCACCCGATGGGTTGGGACGCTTTCGGCATGCCGGCTGAAAATGCCGCTATGAAGAACAAGGTCCACCCCAAGGCATGGACCTACGAAAACATCGCCACCATGCGCGGTCAGCTGAAGTCGATGGGCCTGTCACTCGACTGGTCTCGCGAGTTTGCGACCTGTGATGTCGACTATTACCATCGTCAGCAGCACCTCTTCCTGGATTTCCTGGAAAAGGGTCTGGTCTACCGCAAGAACTCCAAGGTCAACTGGGATCCCGAAGACATGACCGTGCTCGCCAACGAGCAGGTCATCGACGGCCGCGGCTGGCGCTCGGGCGCGCTGGTCGAACAGCGCGAACTGACCCAATGGTTCTTCAAGATCACCGACTTCAGCCAGGACCTGCTCGACGCCCTCGACGAGTTGGACCAGTGGCCGGAAAAGGTCCGGCTGATGCAGAAGAACTGGATCGGCCGCTCGGAAGGCATGTTGGTGCGCTGGGAAGTCGCGTCAGGCAGCGAAGCCGGTGAAGTGACCGTTTACACCACCCGTCCCGACACCCTGTTTGGCGCCTCCTTCCTGGCGATAGCCGCCGATCATCCGATGGCGAAGGAAGCAGCCGCGCGCGACGTAGCCGTAGACGCTTTCTGCCAGGAATGCCGGCATGCCGGTACATCTCTGGCTGCGCTGGAAACAGCCGAGAAGAAGGGTATCAATACCGGAATCCGTGTGAAGCACCCGCTTGATCCCAGCTGGGAGCTGCCCGTCTATGTCGCGAACTTCGTGCTGATGGAATACGGCACGGGCGCGATCTTCGGCTGCCCGTCCGGCGACCAGCGCGACCTGGACTTTGCCCGCAAGTACGACCTGCCCGTGGTCCCGGTCGTCATGCCAAAGGATGCGGATGCCGCAAGCTTCGCGATCAGCGATACCGCCTTCACCGATGACGGCGTGATGATCAATTCCCGCTTCCTCGACGGCATGACCACGACCGAAGCCTTCGAGGAAGTCGCCAATCGGCTGTCGTCGCAGCAACTGAACGGCGCGCCGCAGGGCGAGCGCAAGGTCAATTTCCGCCTGCGCGACTGGGGCATTTCCCGTCAGCGCTATTGGGGCTGCCCGATTCCGGTCATCCACTGCGATGACTGCGGCGTCGTGCCGGTTCCGAAGAAGGATCTTCCGGTCCGCCTGCCCGACGACGTCAGCTTCGACAAGCCTGGCAATCCGCTCGACCGCCACGCCACCTGGCGGCATGTGGCCTGCCCATGCTGCGGCAAGGATGCCCGTCGCGAGACGGACACGATGGACACTTTCGTCGATTCCAGCTGGTATTTCGCTCGCTTCACCGCACCTTGGGAAGACAATCCCACGGATCCGGCCGTTGCTAGCCATTGGCTGCCGGTCGATCAGTATATCGGCGGCATCGAGCATGCGATCCTGCACCTGCTCTATTCACGTTTCTTCACCCGGGCGATGCGCGAAACCGGGCACGTGGACCTGAAGGAACCCTTCAAGGGTCTCTTCACGCAGGGAATGGTCGTACACGAGACCTACAGCATCGGTGAGGGGCTGGAGCGCGAATGGGTGGCGCCGGCCGACCTGCGCATAGAGGAAGCGGATGGCACCCGCCGTGCATTTCTTCTGACCAGTGGGCAGGAAGCGGAAATCGGCTCGATCGAGAAGATGTCGAAGTCAAAGAAGAACGTCGTGGATCCCGATGACATCATCGGCTCCTATGGCGCCGATACCGCGCGCTTCTTCGTTCTTTCGGACTCGCCACCGGATCGCGACGTCATCTGGTCGGAATCGGGCGTCGAGGGCGCCCACCGCTTTGTCCAGCGCGTCTGGCGTCTGGTTTCCGAGGCTGCCGATCGGCTGAAGTCTGTTTCGCCGAACCCGGCTAAGGACGGCGAAGGTCTGGCGGTGTCGCAGATCGCGCACAAGACGCTGAAGGCCGTTCAGGCCGATCTCGACAAGCTGGCCTTCAATAAGGCGATTGCACGCATCTACGAGCTGGTCAATGCATTGGCCGCACCGCTGACCAATGTTGCGGCAGGGCAGGGCGACACGGCGTATGTGGCAGCGGTCCGCAACGCCGCAGACATTCTCATCCAGCTGATCGCTCCCATGACGCCGCATCTGGCTGAAGAGTGCTGGTCCATTCTCGGCAACCAGGGTCTGGTCGCCAAGGCTGCCTGGCCGCAGTTCGATGAAAGCCTGGTGGCTGAGAATGAAATCGTTCTGCCTGTGCAGATCAACGGCAAGAAGCGCGCCGAATTGACAATCGCGCGCGACGCAGACCAGAATACTGTTCAGGAAGCCGTGCTGGCTCTCGACGCCGTGAAGGCCGCTCTCGGCGGTCAGGCTCCGAAGAAGATCATCGTCGTCCCGCTAAGGATCGTGAATATTGTCCTCTGAACTCAAGCCATCCACGGTGCTTCGGCGCTCGCTTCTGATCGGTGCGGCCCTGCTTCTGGCGGGCTGCCAGGCTCGTCCGCTCTATCAGGACAACAATGGCGAAACCCGCGGCGCCCTCGCCGCGATTTCCTATTCTGAAGCGACCAGCCGGATCGGCCTTGAAACACGCAACCGTCTGCTGTTTTTGACCAGTGGCGGCGACGAAACGAAAACGCCACAATACCGCGTCGAACTTAACGTCAGCGGTGGCGTGACCGGCATTCTGCTCGACGAGGCCGCAGATACACCGAACGCCGGACGAGCCGTCGTTGTTGGTACCTATACCTTGAAGCGTGTTTCGGACGATACGGTACTGAAGACGGGCCGCCGGTCGGGCGTTGCGCTGTTCGACTACCCGCGTCAGGAGTTCGCGAAGCTTCGCGCGGTGCGTGATGCGGAGACACGCGCGGCCCGTGAGCTTGCCGAAATGATTTACGCCGATCTCGCCATGGCTCTTGGTCGCTGACCTGCGACCATGGCAGAAGTCAAGTCCCACGAGTTTGATGGCTTTCTCGCAAAGTCGGCGAAGCACTACCGCATCTTTGTCGTTTACGGCCCGGACCGCGGGCTCGTGGCAGAGCGGGCCACCGCGATTGCAGGCACCACCGGTGTCGATCTCAGCGATGGCTTCGCATTGATAAGGCTGGATGTCTCCGACATTCAGTCAGACCCCGGCCGCCTCGTCGATGAGGTGAATGCCTTTGGGCTGTTTGGTGGTGAAAAACTCATTTGGGTCCGCGGCGCTGCCAACGAGAAGCAGCTGATTGACGGTCTCTCACATCTTGCTGCCCATCCACCGGAAGGAAGCTACCTGCTCATCGAGGCGGGTGATCTCAAGAAGGGCTCAGGACTGCGGAAGGTTGCCGAGAGCGAGCGCAGCATTGCATGTGTTGCCTGTTACCAAGACGATGCTCGGGCGCTGAATGCACTCATTGATGCGGAGCTGGCCGCCGCCAACCTGCGCATCACGCCGGCGGCGAGAGAACTCTTGGTGGAGTCCATCGGGGGAGATCGCATCGCATCTCGGAACGAGATCCAGAAGTTGATCCTTTACTGCATGAATGAGGAGCTGATCGACGAAAAGCATGTGCTGGAGATCGTCGGTGACGCCAGCGCAGTCTCGACGGATGAGGTGGTTGACGCCGTGCTTTCCGGCGATCCAGATGGGTTTCTTCACGCAGTCCAGAAGGTAATCGCCTCCAAGACCGCCGTCTTCCTCGTGCTACAGGGAACGATGAAGCAGGTGCAACTGCTGGAGACCATGCGTCTGGAAATGGAGGAGCGCCAGCAACAGGCGGGCCAGGTGATGCAAACCTTGGGTCGTGGCATTCATTTCAAGCGAAAGCCAATCATCGAGAAAGCGTTACGGAACTGGAACAGTTCCGACCTCGCCCGTGAAAGCGCCCGCCTGAACTCTGCTATTTTGCAGAGCAGGCAGAACGCTGCTCTTGAAGATAATCTCGCCATCCAGACGCTTCTCGCGACGACACTTCAATCGGCGCGCCGCAACCGGCGCGCCTGATCAGCGTGCCTCGAGAAGCCGGCAGATCTCTTCAAGCTGGTCCAGTGTCTTGTAGTTGATCTTCAACTGGCCGCCACCGCCCTTGTGGTTGATCGAGACAGACAGTCCCAGACGATCGGATAAGCTACGCTCCAGTGCGATAGTGTCGGAATCCTTCGGTTCGCGGATTTCAGCGGGGGAGGGCGCCTGCTGCGCCTTGATATGATTCTGCGCCAGCTTTTCAGCGTCGCGAACCGAAAGACCCTTCTGTGCAATGGTCTTCGCCAATGCCACGGGATCCGGAGTGGAGACCAGGGCGCGCGCGTGGCCGGCGGAGAGGCTGCCATCGGCAAGCATATCCCGGACGGGATCGGGTAGCTTCAAAAGACGAAGGCTGTTTGCAACATGGCTGCGGCTCTTGCCGATGATTTCACCCAGGTCATTCTGGGTATAGCCGTGCTCGGCAATCAGCTGTTCGTAGCCCAACGCCTCTTCAAGCGGATTGAGATCGGCACGCTGGACGTTTTCGACAATGGCGAGTTCGAGAGCCGTCCGATCGTCCACGTCACGCACGATAACCGGGATCTCGACGAGCCCGGCCAACTGTGCTGCACGCCAGCGGCGTTCTCCGGCAATGATCTCGTAGCGGTCAGTCCCGATCGTCCGGACAACAACAGGCTGTACGATACCGTGCTGGCGGATTGATCCTGCCAAGTCCTGCAACTCAGCTTCGTCGAAGTAGCGACGAGGATTCTTCGGGCTTCGAGCGACGAATTCGATCGGCACGGTCCGGTCAGGATTGACAGTAGGCCGGGATTCGTCAACGGGGACCGGCTGGTCCATCTCCCCGATCAGCGCTGCCAATCCGCGCCCGAGGCGGCGTTTCGATACGTCTTCGCTCATACTCACACCCTTATACGAAGATTAGGCTGCCTTACGCTGCCGTTCGCGCTGGATAACCTCGGAGGCCAGCTGCAGATAGGCCTGGCTGCCCGCGCATTTGAGATCATAAAGGATAGCCGGCTTACCATAGGAGGGAGCCTCGGAGACCCGGACGTTGCGGGGAATGAGGGTCGTGTAGACCTTCTCACCCAGATGCTCCCGAACGTCACTGACAACCTGTTGTGCCAGATTGTTCCGCGAGTCGAACATCGTCAGCACGATGCCCTGAATGTCGAGGGTCGGATTCACGGTCTGACGAACCTGATTGATCGTCTCCAACAGCTGGCTCAGACCTTCCAAGGCAAAGAACTCGCATTGCAAAGGCACGAGAACCGAATGGGCGGCGGCCATCGCGTTCATGGTCAACAGGTTGAAGGACGGCGGGCAGTCGAGCAAGACATAGCTGAATGCATGGGCGTCATCGAGATTAAGTGCCTTTTTCAACCGGAAGACCCGATCGGCCTGCTGCGAGATCTCCATCTCGAAGCCGAGCAGATCCATGGTCGAGGGAACGATCGAAAGGTTCGGAACAGCTGTCTCAAGTGCGGCTTCACTGATCGAATGCGTCCCGATCAGCACATCATACGAGGAAAGCCGCCGATCACGACGGTCGATACCCAATCCGGTGCTGGCATTTCCCTGCGGGTCCAGGTCGACGATAAGGACACGCTCTCCAATGGCCGCCAGTGCGGTCGCCAGATTAATGGCCGTCGTAGTCTTGCCCACGCCACCTTTTTGGTTGGCGATGGTGATAATGCGGTTTTTCTCGAGACTCATTTGGCACCCGAACCGTTAAACCCTGCGCGTCAGGGAGGCGATCTCTAGTATCACGGAATCCGCCTCAACCACGCTCTGATGTTTTATCAGATCGAAGTCCCAGCGACCACGCGCTTTATCGATTTCAGCCTGATAATCCCGACCTTTGTGAAAGATGAGGCGTAGCTGCGAGTTAGCCTGGGCCCAAGGATGCGTAAATTCGAATAACATATCCAGATCTGCGAGAGCGCGAGCCGAAATGAAGTCGGGAGCTGGCAGCGACTTCTGCGCATCTTCGATCCGAATTGGATGAACGGAACCACGCCCGCCCGTTTCAGCGAGCGCCATCCGCAGAAAACTGGACTTCTTGTTGTTGCTTTCCACCAGATCGATCCAGCCCTGCTGTTTTTCCGCGAGGGTGATCGCAGTGATCACACCCGGAAACCCACCACCGCTACCGAGGTCGATCCACTTTCCAGTACCAGGAACAATGTTTCGGATTTGCAACGAGTCGATAATATGCCGGGTCCAAAGTTGCTCGACAGTGGAGGCTGCTACCAGATTGATTTTTGCAGCCCACTTCTGAAAAAGCTCTGCAAATCGATCAAGACGCTCTTGCGTTTCACGTGAAACATCGATGCCGTGCTTAGAAGCTGTCATATCAGGAAGCCAATTTTCCCATTGTATTCTTTCGAAGGTGGGCCACAATCAGTGCAGCAGCGGCAGGAGTCATACCCTCGATGCGGCTCGCCTGCGCTACGTTGAGAGGGCGGTGGGCGGACAGCTTTGCCTTCAGTTCGTTCGACAATCCCTGTAATGCGCCGTAGTCGAAGTCATCCGGGATCAACCGGTCTTCTTCCGCCCTCAATCCTGCAACGTCAGCCGATTGGCGCTCGAGATAGACGTGATACAGGCAGTCGATCTCCACAACGCCCGCGATGACGGGATCTTCGTCGGCAAGTTCCGGCCATACCCTGATAATGTCGCTCCAGCTGATCTCTGGATAAGACAGAATCTCTCGCGCCGAACGCCGGCGACCGTCTTGATTCACGGAGACTCCCGCAGAAGCCATTTCGCTTGGAGACGCCAAGAGGGCTTCCAACCGCGTATAAAGGCTTTTTCGCTGCGCTTCATAGCGGCCAAACTTGTCTGCTCGCTCGGCGCCGACGCACCCCAGTTTCAAGCCCAGTGGCGTCAATCTCATATCGGCATTATCCGCGCGCAGCGACAGACGATACTCTGCCCGTGACGTAAACATGCGGTAAGGTTCTGCAACACCGCGGGAAGTCAGGTCGTCGACCATAACGCCAATGTAGGAGTTCGTCCGACTGAACGTGACGGGGTCCAGCCCACCGGCAAAACGAGCGGCATTCAATCCAGCGACCAGACCCTGAGCGCCTGCTTCCTCGTAACCCGTTGTTCCATTGATCTGCCCAGCCAGATAAAGGCCCCGTATGCCCTTGACGGCGAGCGCGAGATCCAGCTGTTGCGGATCGACATAATCATACTCGATGGCATAGCCAGGCTGCAGGATACGCACGGCCTCGAGGCCGGGAATAGAGCGAATGAACTGCTCCTGAACCTCCTCCGGCAACGACGTCGAGATGCCGTTGGGATAGACCGTGTCGTCATCCAGTCCTTCGGGTTCCAGGAAGATCTGGTGACCGTCGCGATCCCCGAAGCGATTGATCTTGTCCTCGATCGAAGGACAATAGCGGGGACCGACCCCCTCGATCTGGCCGGAATACATGGCAGAGCGGTGGATGTTCTCCCGGATAATCCTGTGGGTTTCCGCGGTCGTTCGGGTGATTCCGCAGGCAATTTGCGGAGTGCTGATGGACTCTGTCATAAATGAGAATGGAACTGGCTCGGGATCTGCCTCCTGCACCTCCAACTGATCCCAGCGAATGGTCTTTCGGTCGAGCCGCGCGGGCGTTCCGGTCTTCAAGCGCCCCAGTTTAAGCCCGAGTTCCGAGAGGTCGTTGCTTAGTCCCAGGGCCGGCGCTTCCCCAACACGTCCCGCCGGGATCTTGCGGTCCCCGATATGAATCAGGCCATTCAGGAAGGTGCCAGTGGTCAACACAACCGCGCCTGCTCGAATAGTACGTCCATCGCCAAGAACGACGCCGTTTATTTCGGAGGAGTCACGAACGAGAGACGTAACTCCTCCCTCGATAATTGTCAGGTCTTCGATAGCCTGAAGCAGTCTCTGGATCGCAAGTCGGTAGAGCTTTCGGTCAGCCTGCGTCCGCGGTCCCCACACGGCCGGGCCTTTTTTGCGATTCAGCATACGGAACTGGATGCCGCCCTCGTCGGCAGCACGAGCCATAAGGCCGTCAAGGGAGTCAATTTCCCGGACAAGATGGCCCTTGCCCAATCCGCCTATCGCGGGGTTGCAGGACATGACACCAATAGTGTCCCGACGATGCGTCACCAATGCAGTCTTGGCGCCAAGTCGCGCGGCAGCCGCCGCGGCTTCGGTTCCGGCATGGCCGCCGCCTACTACAATTACGTCGAAATCTCTCTCAGACATGTCCAGAAAGCCTGTTTCACGTGAATCACTTCCCGACACAGAATTCGGAGAAAATCTTACCCAAAAGCGTTTCGGTATCGATTCGACCGGTTACACGCGCCAGCTCCACAGACGCCAGCCGTAAATCTTCCGCTCGCAACTCAAGAGGCTTTGATCTGCCTTCGAGAGCAGACGCCAGATAGTTGGAAGCCGAACGAAGGCGCTCTGCATGCCTCAACCGACTCGGAATTGCAAGACTTCCAACTTGCGTCCGCTTCTTAACAGCGTCCGCAAGCACTTCCCTGAGCTCGCCGAGACCAAGACCTGTCACAACTGATACGACCACATCAACGGCTGTCGTGCCAAAGCCCGGGCCTGAGAGGAGATCGGCCTTAGTCCCTACTCGCATGACCGAGCTTCCGCCAGGACTGAATGCCGGTTCGGCATCAGCCGAAAGGTCCACGACCTGCAGCACCAGATCGGCCTCATCTATCGTCCTGACAGCGCGTTTTATCCCCTCCTGCTCGACCAAATCGCTGGTATCCCTGAGGCCCGCAGTATCAAACAGCTCGACCTTGTATCCATCCAGATCCAGTTCACAACGCACGACGTCCCTCGTCGTCCCCGCGATAGGTGTCACGATGGCAACATCGCGTTGAGCCAGCGCATTCATGAGGCTTGACTTGCCAGCATTCGGTAGTCCCGCCAGCGCTACCTTAAAACCGTCACGGATAATCTCCCCGGCCCGGAGGTTAGCGATCGCCTCATCGACCTGGAACTTCAGATCCGCCACTTCGCCCCAGATCCGATCGGAGACAGAACCGGGAATATCGCCCTCATCGCTGAAATCGAGTTCCGCTTCCAACATCGAACGAGCAAAGACCAGTTTCTCCCGCCAGGTCTCATAAATACCGGACAGATGACCGTTGGCTTGCTCGCTCGCCAGTCGGCGCTGCATCTCGGTTTCCGCAGCAAGCAGATCTGCCAGGCCTTCGATTTCGACCAGATCCATTTTCCCGTTTTCGAAAGCACGTCGGGAAAACTCGCCAGCTTCAGCCAGTCTTGCACCAGTGAATCCGGCTAAGGAAGACAGTACTGCGCTAACTACGGCGCGTCCGCCATGAAGATGAACTTCCGCACAATCTTCCCCGGTAAACGAATGGGGTGCAGAGAAGGTGAGAACGAGACCTTTATCGAGGAACGCACCATCTGGCGTGTGAATGGTCCGAAGCGCTGCAAACCGCGGCTTGGGCAAATCCCCCACGAGTTCCCGAAGGATGAGAAAAGCATCGGGACCGCTGATCCTGACCACGGCTACACCGGACGGCACTGCGCCGGAAGCCAAAGCGAAAATGGTCTCTGGTCGAGTGGTCACATGATCCCCCTCAGCCCCTGAACCCAGCCCGCCGGTCGAAGCCGGCCCGGCATCAGGTGTTCATGGAATCGAAGAAGTCGCCGTTGTTCTTCGTCTGCTTCAGCTTGTCGATGAGGAACTCGATGGCATCGGTCGTGCCCATCGGTGCGAGAATGCGCCGCAGGACGAATATCTTCTGCAGATCCTGCCGCGGCACCAGGAGATCTTCCTTACGCGTACCCGACTTGAGGATGTCCATAGCCGGGAAGATGCGCTTGTCCGCAACCTTCCTGTCGAGAACGATTTCAGAGTTGCCGGTACCCTTGAACTCTTCGAAGATGACTTCGTCCATACGGCTGCCGGTATCGATCAGCGCGGTGGCGATGATAGTCAGCGAGCCGCCTTCCTCGATGTTACGCGCTGCGCCAAAGAAGCGCTTCGGTCGCTGCAACGCGTTAGCGTCAACACCACCGGTCAAAACCTTGCCGGAAGAGGGTACAACGGTGTTGTACGCGCGTCCCAGGCGGGTGATGGAGTCGAGAAGAATGACAACGTCACGGCCATGTTCGACAAGACGCTTGGCCTTCTCGATCACCATCTCGGCGACTTGGACGTGGCGCACGGCCGGTTCGTCAAAGGTCGAAGATACGACTTCGCCACGAACGGAGCGCTGCATGTCGGTCACTTCTTCCGGGCGTTCATCGATCAGAAGGACGATCAGATAACATTCCGGATGATTGGCTGTGATCGAGTGCGCGATATTCTGCAGGAGAACCGTCTTACCGGTTCTCGGCGGCGCAACGATCAAACCACGTTGGCCTTTGCCGAGCGGCGCGACTAGGTCGATGACACGCGCCGAGAGATCCTTCGACGTCGGAACATCGAGTTCCATCTTGAAGCGTTCGTTCGGGTAGAGCGGCGTGAGGTTGTCGAAATGGACCTTGTGACGGATCTTCTCAGGATCCTCGAAATTGATCGTATTCACCTTGAGAAGGGCGAAATAGCGTTCGCCTTCCTTCGGGCCGCGGATCGGTCCTTCGACGGTATCGCCCGTCTTCAGCGAAAAGCGGCGGATCTGCGAAGGCGAAATGTAGATGTCGTCCGGACCCGGCAGGTAGTTCGCATTGGCGGAGCGAAGGAAGCCAAAGCCGTCCTGCAGCACTTCGACAACGCCCTCGCCGATGATCTCCACATCCTGGCTCGCCAGCATCTTGAGGATCGCAAACATGAGCTCCTGCTTGCGCATCGTGCTCGCATTTTCGACTTCGAGCGATTCGGCAAAGGTCAGGAGATCGGTCGGCGATTTGCTTTTGAGTTCTTGTAGCTTCATTTCAGCCATGAAGAGGGACCACGTCAGATAGAATTTTCAAGGGGAACGGCGAGCTGGTGGAATTCGGTACGATCGCGAAGGCCGCAAATGACTGAATAATACGCAAGCCAAAAGAGGAGGTGGCGCGAAAATAGCGACTCGCGGATTCGACCGCAAGCGAAAAGCCCGCCTTCGCGAAAATAATGCGTGATGCCTTACGAGGTCAAAAAGGTTTCACGACCGCCAGAACAACAATCACGATCATCAGCAGGGTAGGGGCTTCGTTCATCAGTCGCCAATGACGAGGCGTACGAACATACTCTCCGCGACCAAACGATCTGACCGCCTTGGCGAAGTATCCATGAACGCCGGACAGCGCGACCACCGCAGCGATCTTTGCATGCAGCCAGCCTCCCTGAAAGCCGAAAACCTGCCAGGCCAGATAGAGACCCAAGATCCATGAGACGATCATGGCCGGGTTCATGATCACGGTCATCAACCGGTGTTCCATCACAGCAAAGGTCTGAGCCTGCTGTGACGAGGGATCACAGTCGCAATGGTAGATGAAAAGCCGTGGAAGGTAGAGCATGCCGGCCATCCAGGAGATGATCGCAATCACATGCAATGCCTTGATCCAGGGATAGGCCTGATCCGGTCCTGCCAGCATGATCGAGGCGCCGACGATGCCGAAGAACACAAGCGCGGTTGCCGCCTTCCTCGCCGCACGCGCCCCCGGCTTGGCGTCGATCTGCCTCTCCATGTCAGCCGAAGCTCCGAACCTGCGCCACAAGATCAGTCACATGCTGCGGATCTGCCTGCGGTGTGATGCCGTGCCCTAGATTGAAGATCAGTGGACCGTGGCCAAGAGCCTGCAGGATCGCGTCGATACCGTCACGCAATGCCGCTCCGCCAGCAACGACCCGCATTGGATCGAGATTGCCCTGAACAGGCCCGTCCTTCTGCAATTCGACCGCAAAGCTCAGGGGCACAGACCAGTCGAGGCCAATCGCATCAGCTCGCGTATCCTGGCGATAGTGCTTCAAGAGGATCCCGGCACCTTTGGCGAACGCGATCACTTTCGCCTCCGGCCTCCGTGACTTCACCGAGTCGATGATCCGTCGGACGGGGCGCACAGCGAACGCCTCGAATTCTGCCTGACCGAGTACCCCCGCCCAGGAATCAAAAATCTGGACGGCATCGGCGCCGGCATCGATCTGCGCGACGAGATAGTCCGCCGAGACGTCAGCCAGGAAGTCGAGCAAACGCGCAAAAGCCCCAGGATGGCGATAGGCAAACAAACGCGCCGGAGCCTGATCAGGCGTCCCATGACCGGCGATCATGTACGTCGCCACGGTCCAGGGAGCACCACAGAAGCCGAGAAGCGTCGTTTCGGTGGGCAGTTCCTTACGCAGACGGGCCACGGTCTCGATGACCGGCTTGAGGTGGTCCATCACTCCGTGAGCGGAAAGATGTCCAATTCCGTCAGCATCGATGGGATCCATCTGCGGGCCATGCCCCTCCGTGAACGTGACGTTCCGATGCAGCGCGTCGGGTATCACGAGGATATCGGAAAACAGGATCGCCGCATCAAAGCCATAACGACGGATCGGCTGTAACGTCACTTCGGTGGCGAATTCCGGCGAATAACAGAGGTCGAGAAAGCTGCCAGCCTTCTGCCGCGTTTCACGATACTCCGGAAGATATCGGCCCGCCTGCCTCATGAGCCAGATTGGAGGCGGGGTGACCGTCTTTCCGTTCAGAACGTCGAGGACTTTGCGGTTCGGCGTGCTCAAGGCTCAAGCCCTTTCAATAAAGAAAAGAGATATTGAATCTTCTTCTATTTCTAAGAGTCTCTGACTATCAAGGATTAATCCCGCGGCACAGCTTATTCCTGCGAAATGGCGGGAAAGCCATCGGTTGGCATCCTGGAAAGGCATACTTTGGGATTGTGGGGATAACCCAAAATTAACCCGTGATTCCAAAACCTTCGGTTTGCGCACCAATCGCGTTAACGGGGGACTGGGAGTCGATAGCAAAAGCAGGACTACAGGTTTTCACCGCAATCCACATGCGGCGAGATTCAGAGCCTTCATGAGGAGCCATTGTGGATAAATCGGCAGTTTTCCTCTTGCCCCCTGGCCCTCGCCGCCGCTAGGTCTGCTTATCCCAAACAATCAACAGGGCGCGGTGAACAACGTGGAGAACCGGAAAAACTTCTTCCATCTCCACCTGATTTCTGACTCAACCGGTGAGACTCTGATCTCCGCTGGTCGGGCTGCCGCGGCTCAGTTTCGGGGATCGAACGCGATTGAGCATGTTTATCCGCTCATCCGCAGCAAGAAGCAGATCAAAGCACTGATCGAGGCACTCGATCGGGAGCCCGGCATTGTCCTCTATACGATCGTCGACCAGGATCTGGCCGCCCTGATCGAGACAGGCTGCCACGAACTTGGACTGCCCTGCGTCAACGTGCTCGCGCCGATCATCGAAAAATTCCAGGACTATCTCGGTGCACCGTCACGTGGGCGGGTTGGAGCGCAACACGTCCTCAACGCGGAATACTTCGCCCGCATCGAGGCCTTGAACTTCACGATGGACCACGATGATGGGCAGGCTCCCGAAGATTATGATCAAGCCGACGTGGTGATCATCGGCATCAGCCGTACCTCGAAAACCCCGACATCCATCTACCTCGCGAACCGGGGAATCAAGACAGCGAACCTGCCGATCGTCCCTGGTGTACCATTGCCGGAAGGTCTCCTGAAGGCGACCCGACCACTGGTCGTCGGATTGATCGCAACCTCCGACCGCATCTCGCAAGTTCGTGAAAACCGAATACTCGGATCGACCGCCGGCTATGACAGAAGCGAATATGTCGATCGCGCGTCGATCACCGAAGAGCTGAAATACGCGCGAGCCCTTTGCGCGCGCAACAACTGGCCCCTGATCGACGTAACACGCCGCTCTATCGAGGAGACGGCGGCGGCGATTGTTGCCCTGCGTCCCAAGCCGCGATAAGCCAAACCCATCATGTTCACGAAGGATTTGTCATGGGCTCACCCTTGATTCTCGCGTCCGGCAGCGCTGCCCGCCAAACGCTCTTGAAGAACGCAGGTCTCGAGTTCGCCGCCGTCCCCGCCCATGTGGACGAGCGGGCGATTGAAGAGAGCCTGCCTCTCGCCGGCAAAGACCCGGTCTCGGTTGCACGGCATCTTGCCCTTGCCAAGGCTGTCGAGGTGTCCGGCCGCTATCCCGGCGCATTCGTCATTGGTTGCGACCAGACAATGTCCCTGGGCGACCGCATCTTCCACAAGGCGGCTTCGCTGGAAGAAGCCCGGGCAACGCTGATAAGTCTGCGGGGAAAGGCTCACTTCCTCAACAGCTCCGTTTGCCTGGTCCTGGATGGTGAACTTTTATGGAGCGAGGTATCGCGGGCCTGCATGCAGGTACGGGACTTTTCCGATGATTTTCTCGATCGCTACGTGACCCGGAACGCCGATTCCATTCTTTCGAGCGTCGGCTGCTATCAACTTGAGGGGGAGGGCGTGCAACTGTTCGACGCAATCGCCGGAGACTACTTTACCATTCTCGGTCTACCTCTGTTGCCGCTCCTGGCAGCACTCCGGCAGCACGAGATTAACCATGCGTGATTCACGTGAAACAATCCCGCCGCGGGCCTTCGTTGCCGGCTACCCAATCAAGCATTCGCGCTCGCCGTTGATCCACGGACACTGGCTGGCAAAATATGGTTTGAGCGGCTCCTATGAGAAGGTTTCGGTGGAGCCGGAAAATTTCGCCACATTCATCGACACTCTGAAGCAGCCGCCGACCCCATTTGTTGGGGGCAATGTCACGATACCTCACAAGGAGGCGGCATGTCGGCTCGCGGACCGGGTTGATCCGGTCGCCGAAGAGTTGGGAGCGGCCAATACCTTATGGCTTGAAGAGGGAAATCTTCATGCTTCAAACACCGATGGCATAGGCTTTGTGGCCAATCTTGATTCATGCCATCCCGGCTGGGACACGGGAAAGCGCGCTGTCGTCCTGGGTGCTGGCGGGGCCAGTCGCGCGATCCTTCAGGCACTTCGCGACCGTGGCATAGAAGAGATTCATGTGGTGAACCGGACGATTGAACGCGCCCGCGAACTCGCAGATCGATTTGGCCAACCGCTTCAGGCCCATGGCATGGGTGCGCTCGACGCGCTTCTGGACGGGGCAAGCCTCTTCGTGAATACCTCGTCGCTCGGCATGGACGGTACAGCAGCGCCGCGCCTTCCGTTCGAGAATATGCGGAGCGATGCGCTGGTGACCGACATTGTCTATGTGCCGCTCAAGACGCCCTTTCTGCTGCAGGCGGAGGAGGTCGGTCTCGCAACCGTCGACGGATTGGGCATGCTCCTGCACCAGGCTGTACCAGGATTCGAAAAATGGTTCGGTCGAAAACCTGAAGTCACAGAGGAGCTGCGTCAGCTTGTTCTCGATGACATAGAGGCGCATGCATGATCGTGATCGGCCTGACGGGTTCCATCGGGATGGGGAAGTCCACCACGGCTGCTCTGTTTGCCGAACAAGGTGTACCCGTCAATGATGCGGATCAGGTAGTCCACGAACTCTATCGGTCGGATGCCGTTGCCCCGCTTGCGGAGCTTTTCCCCGACGCAGTTGTCGAGGGGATCGTTGATCGTCGGCGACTGTCTGAGAACCTGGCGAAGAATCCGGCTAAATTCGCGGAACTCGAAGCCATCGTCCACCCTCTGGTTCGTCAAAGGGAGACCGACTTTCTGCGGCAGAATCGGGAACAGGGTGAGCCGCTGGTGCTCCTTGATATTCCGCTGCTATTCGAGACTGGCGGCGAGGGAAGGGTGGACAACGTCGTTGTGGTGAGCTGTCCACCAGAGATCCAGAAGCAGCGTGTCTTGTCCCGCCCTGGAATGACCGAGGAGAAGTTTCAGTTGATCCTCTCCCGGCAAATGCCAGACGCAGAAAAACGGGCGCAAGCTGACTATGTCATCGACACGGGCCACGGCATTGACAGCGCGCGCGCGCAGGTGAAAACGATCGTGGAAGAACTACGCAAGCAGGCGGAACGGACGAACCATGCGTGAGATCATCTTCGATACGGAAACGACAGGCCTCGACAACAAGGCGGATCGTGTCATCGAAATCGGTGGCGTGGAACTGCTCAATCATTTTCCAACCGGCCGCACGTTCCATGTCTACATCAATCCTGGTGACCGGAAGGTACATCCGGACGCGCTCGCTGTTCACGGTATCACCGACGAATTCCTGAGGGACAAACCGGCATTCGCCGAGATTGTCTCGGACCTGCAGGAGTTTTTCGAGGGCGCGAAGTGGATCGCCCATAACGCTACCTTCGATATGGGCTTCATCAACGCCGAGTTTGAACGCCTTGGCCTCGCGCCCGTCCCCTCGGACATGGTTGTCGATACACTCGCCCTTGCGCGCCGCAAACACCCGATGGGTCCGAATTCGCTCGACGCCCTCTGCCGTCGCTATGGGATCGACAACTCGCATCGCACGAAGCACGGCGCCTTACTCGACTCCGAACTTCTGGCAGAAGTTTATATTGAGATGCTCGGCGGCCGACAGGCGGCCTTCGGCCTGACCACCGTCGAAACGCGGCGAAACCAGTCGAGCGAAGCCGAGGAGATCATTGAGATCAGCTACGACCGTCCGCGTCCGATGGCGCCGCGGCTTTCGCCTTCTGAAGTCGAGGGTCATGCCAAGCTTGTTGCTCGGCTTGGCGGCAAGGCGATCTGGTCAAAATACGACGCATAAAAAAGGGCCCGTTGAAGGGCCCTTCTCTGTTCCTTGTTTGCCTACGCTATCAGTTCGGCGCCGACTTTGCGCGGGACTGTTCCTCGGCCACGCGCTGAGCGAACATCTGCGCGAAATCGATCGGGTCGATCATCAGCGGCGGGAAGCCACCATTGCGGGTCGCATCGGCGATGATCTGACGGGCGAACGGGAAGAGCAGACGCGGGCACTCGATGAAGAGAACCGGCAGCATGTGCTCCTGCGGGAAACCGGTGATCCGGAAGACGCCGCCATAAACCAGCTCGGTTACGAAGACGACCTTGTCGCCGTCCTTGGCTTCCGCATTCAGCGCTAGAACGACGTCGAAGTCGGTGTCCGAAAGCGGGTTGGCGTTGACGTTGACATTGATGTTGATGGCCGGCGCCTTGTCCCGAGCTTGAAGCGAACGCGGCGCACCCGGGTTCTCGAAGGAGAAATCCTTGATGTACTGGGCAAGAATGTTGAGGGACGGAGAAGCCGTTCCCTGATTGTTGTCGGCCATAGGGCGTTTCCTTGAAGATGAACTGCTAAGGCCATCTAACATTTGAGACTTCACCTTACAACCCTGCGGACCGGCGTGCGAAAGGCGTCAATCGCGGCCGATCCGGGGATCCCGCCAGGGTGAATTCGGGTTAGGCTCGCGCTGATACTCATCGTCGCCAAGGTCGACCACATTCTCGTCAGTGGGACGAGCGGCGCGGAAACCGCCTCCTGTGAAGGTGCTGCGGACAACAACACGGGGCTTGATCACCCGCCATGCCAGATCACGGATGAGGGGGATGAAGAGTAGGATGCCGATGACGTCGCCTGCGAAGCCCGGAACGATGAGCAGAAAGGCGGCCACGACGAGAAGCGCCCCATGCACCAGTTCCCGCCCGGGATCCAGACCCTTCTGAGCCTCACTCTGCAGCCGACCCAGAATGCTTGCTCCCTGGAAACGCAGAAGCGCCACACCCACCAAGCCCGCCAGAATGATCAAGCCGAGGGTCGGCAGTACGCCGATGGCTTGCCCGACAATGATAAAGCTGGCGATTTCGACGAAAGGTGCGATCAGAAAAAGCACCAGGGGAAGGCGCATGGCTTACTCCAAACGCCTTTGTGATCCGGATATCGCAAGAGTCGGCGCATACTCGATGCAAAGAATGCATTGCGCCATTTGAATGATGCGGCGCTGGAGACTATATGGGAGAACGAAAAATCAAATTCAATCAAGCCTGGCGGTATTCATGGGATCTAGCGATTTCGTTACATTGTTCTTCCTGGTCGCTGCGGTGCTGATCTTCTTTCAGCTTCGTAGCGTGCTCGGACGCCGTACGGGCCATGAAAAGCCTCCCTTTGATCCTTTCGCGCAGCGTGATCTGCCCAAGGGCGCCGCGCGTGATGACGGCAAGGTGGTCACCCTTCCGCGACGTGAGGACGCCAGCGGCGAGGATCGTTATGTGGCAATCGACGCCTACGCCCCGGCTGGCACGTCGCTGAATGATCAGTTGCGAGAACTGCTTCGCCACGATCCGAGTTTCAATCCGAAGGAATTCCTCAACGGCGCGAAGATCGCCTACGAGATGATCGTCATGGCCTATGCCGAGGGCGACCGGAAGACCTTGAAGGGGCTGCTGTCCCGCGAAGTCTTTGACGGCTTCGAAAGCGCCATCGCCGATCGCGAAAGCCGCGGTGAAACCGTGAAGTCGACATTCGTCGGTATTGAAAAGGCGGAAATCACGCAGGCCTCCGCCCGGGACAACGAGGAGCAGGTTACCGTCCGTATCGTCAGCCAGTTGATTACTGCGACCTTCGACAAGGACGGCGCGATGATCGATGGGGACGCTGAGGCTGTGTCCGAGGTGAACGATGTCTGGACCTTCGCCCGCGATGTCCGCTCGCGCGATCCAAATTGGAAACTGATCGCCACTGAAGCGGAACAATGAGTGAGAGCGGCTCCTACCGCCTCCGGTCGGTTTCGTTCGAAGATCTGCCCGGCTGGCACTCTGACGATCCCACTTCTCTCTGGGCTGCCATGGCCGACTGCCGGAATTACCTGCAGTCGGTCAAGCCGTATAAGGCCGGCAGCCTGGGGCTGACCACGGCGCATCTGATGCCGCTCCTCGAGGCGGCGGAAACCTGTGCCCCGGGCAATGCGGCAGAAGCACGCGCCTTCTTCGAACAGCAGACCTGCCCCTTTCTCATCGAGCTTCCCGCTTCAACATCCGGTCAGGTGACCGCGTTCTATGAACCGGAAGTGGCTGTCAGCGATCGACGGGGGGAAGAATACCGATACCCCTTCTATCGTCGCCCCCATGATCTCGTCGATGTCGACGACACCAGTCAACCATCTGAGCTCGGCCCCGCCTACGCCTTCGCTCTGGAAACCGCGGAAGGTCTCAAAGCCTATCCCGACAGGCGGGAGATCGATCAGGGATGGCTTGAGGGCAGAGGTCTGGAAATCGCCTGGGCTCGCTCAAAGGTCGATGTCTTCTTCGCCCATGTGCAGGGTGCCGCCCGATTGCGGTATCCTGACGGGCGCCTCCACCGCATCACCTATGCGGCCAAGGCAGGCCATCCGTTTTCTGGCATCGGCCGCCTGTTGATCGATCTGGGGGAGATACCGGAAGCCAAGATCTCGATGCAGTCGATCCGCGCCTGGCTTGCCGAGCATCCTGACCGCGTCGATGAAATCCTCTGGCATAACAGGTCCTATATCTTCTTCCGGGAAGCCGAGGTCGATGATCTCTCCCGCGGGCCGATCGCCGCGGCCAAGGTACCGCTGATTGCGGGGAGATCGCTGGCGGTTGATCGGCAGGTTCACACCTTCGGCTTTCCCTTCTTCATTCACGCAAAGGGCCTAACCCATATGGATGGAGGCAGGGACTTCGCCCGCACCATGCTGGCTCTCGACACGGGGTCTGCAATCGTCGGTCCTGCACGCGGTGATATTTTTACGGGCTCCGGAGATGAGGCCGGCCAATTGGCAGGTGCCGTGCGCAATGCCGCCGACTTTTATATACTGATCCCGAAGCAGGCAGCAGAGAGGTTTATCTGAGTGTCGGGTGGACCCAAGCTTAACCCGGAAGATCGTATTCTGTGGGGAAAGGTCGCGCGCTCGACCCGCCCCATGCCCGGTCGCATGGAAGAGCTTCTGAGCTTCGAAGAGCAGTTTGAGACGCCGGTTGAAGAAAAGGACGTGCCAGCCCTGAACCGCGCCGCCTTGTCCGGCTCCACTTCCAGTCCTGAAGCCGAACCCAAACCGGTGCAGCGTATCCATCATCCCTTGGAAAAGCCGGTCAAGCGAAAGCTCTCACGGGGTCACCTCGCGCTTGAGGCTCGCATCGACCTTCATGGTCTGATCCAGAGCGAGGCGCACGGCATGCTGCTAGACTTCCTGATCCGGGCGCACGAGCGAGGCTTGCGGCATGTGCTTGTCATTACTGGAAAGGGCAGTTCGCTGGGTAGCGAAGGCGCCTTGAAGCGGGCGGTACCGCTCTGGTTCTCGCTGCCCGAATTTCGCTTCCTCATCTCCTCTTATGAGCCGGCCGCCCGGCAGCACGGCGGGGAGGGCGCTCTCTACGTCCGGCTCTCCCGCCGAGGACAGGAGCGCTGATGACGCCTTTTGGTGACGCGCTTCGACAGCTCCGCGAGCGAAAGGGTGTTACCCAGAAGGAGATGGCCGCTGCGATCGGCGTTTCACCTGCCTATCTCTCTGCTCTGGAGCACGGCAAACGGGGTCTGCCGAATTTCGACTTCCTTCAGCGCGTCGCGGGATACTTCAACATCATCTGGGACGAAGCCGAGGAGCTTTTCTCGACGGCCGGTCGTTCGGATCCGAAAGTCGTCGTCGATACCTCCGGCATGAGGCCCGAATACACCGCTTTCGCCAATGATCTGGCCAAGCTGATTCGCCAGCTCTCTCCCGATGTGATACGAGAGATGCAGGATATTCTGGATAGCGCCAAAAAACGGCCTTGATGGGGTTGAAAAGCCCTCTCTATCCACGAGAAACGACGCCCTTGCCTTTGGAACTCAGGCTAAAACCCCTATAGTCGGGCCACTTGAAGCTGCTGATTCGAATCAGCCGGGCCTTTGAGAATTGACTGGAAAGATTGCTGAATGACCGACTTGCCGATCGCGGAAAATGATGGTCCGGCCGAATATGGCGCGGATTCGATCAAGGTTCTGAAGGGACTGGACGCTGTCCGCAAGCGCCCCGGCATGTATATTGGAGACACCGACGATGGCTCCGGTCTGCACCACATGGTCTACGAGGTCGTCGACAACGCGATCGACGAAGCGCTTGCCGGCCATGCAGATATCGTCACGGTCACGCTGAATGCCGATGGCTCGGTCACCGTCACCGATAACGGTCGTGGCATTCCGACAGATATTCACACTGGCGAAGGCGTCTCCGCCGCCGAAGTCATCATGACCCAGCTGCATGCTGGCGGAAAGTTTGACCAGAACTCCTATAAGGTTTCCGGCGGTCTGCACGGCGTGGGCGTTTCCGTTGTTAATGCGCTTTCGGTGAAGCTGAACCTCAGGATTCGCCGCAACGGCAAGCTGCACGAAATCAGCTTCACCCATGGCGTGGCCGATGGCCCGCTCAAGGTGATTGGCGAGTATGAGGGACGCTCAGGCACGGAAGTCACCTTCCTGCCGAGCACCGAGACTTTCACCAAGGTCGATTTCGACTACGGGACGCTCGAGCACCGCCTGCGTGAACTCGCCTTCCTGAATTCCGGCGTCCGCATCCTGCTGACCGACAAGCGCAAGTCCGACATCCGTCAGGAAGAGATGCTCTATGACGGCGGCCTGGAAGCCTTTGTTCGTTATCTCGACCGCTCTAAGAAGCCGCTGGTCGAAAAGCCTGTGGCCATCAAGGGCGAGAAGGACGGCATCACCGTCGAAGTCGCCATGTGGTGGAATGACAGCTACCACGAGAACGTGCTCTGCTTCACCAACAACATTCCCCAGCGCGACGGCGGCACGCATATGGCCGGCTTCCGCGCCGCCCTGACCCGCCAGGTAACCTCCTACGCTGATAGTTCCGGTATCACCAAGAAGGAAAAGGTGTCGCTGCAGGGTGAAGACTGCCGTGAAGGTCTGACGGCTGTCCTCTCTGTGAAAGTTCCGGATCCGAAGTTCTCGTCGCAGACAAAGGACAAGCTCGTTTCTTCGGAAGTTCGCCCCGTCGTCGAAAACCTCGTCAACGAAGCCCTCAGCACCTGGTTTGAAGAGCACCCAACAGAAGCCAAGATCCTCGTCGGCAAGGTCGTCGAGGCTGCTGTGGCTCGCGAAGCCGCCCGCAAGGCCCGCGAACTGACCCGCCGTAAGGGCGCTCTCGACATCGCATCTCTGCCCGGCAAACTCGCCGACTGCTCCGAGCGCGACCCGGCGAAGTCTGAACTCTTCCTCGTCGAGGGTGACTCGGCAGGTGGTTCCGCCAAACAGGGTCGGTCGCGTGAGAATCAGGCTATTCTGCCGCTGCGCGGCAAGATCCTGAACGTCGAGCGTGCGCGTTTCGACAAGATGCTCTCGAGCCAGGAAATCGGCACGCTGATCACCGCGCTCGGCACATCGATTGGCAAGGACGAGTTTAACGCTGACAAGCTGCGCTACCACAAGATCATAATCATGACTGATGCTGACGTCGACGGCGCTCACATTCGTACGCTTTTGCTCACCTTCTTCTTCCGACAGATGCCGGAACTGATTGAGCGCGGCCATCTCTACATCGCCCAGCCGCCGCTTTATAAGGTCGCGCGCGGCAAGTCGGTCCAGTATCTGAAGGACGAAAAGGCGCTCGAAGACTATCTGATCACCATGGGTCTGGAAGAAGCGACCCTGACGCTCGCGAATGGCGAAGTCCGCGCGGGTCAGGATCTTCGCGACGTGATCCAGGACGCGTTGCGCCTGCGGTCGCTCATTGACGGCCTGCATTCCCGTTACAACAGAAACGTCATCGAACAGGCTGCCATCGCCGGCGCTCTGAACCCGGAACTGACCGGCAACCGTCAGCAGGCCGAGGCGACCGCAGCTCTCGTCGCAAACCGCCTGGATATGATCGCCGAAGACACCGAGCGCGGCTGGAGGGGTTTCGTCACGGACGAGGGCGGTCTGCGCTTTGAACGCATGGTTCGCGGCGTCAAGGAAGTGGCCTCGGTGGACGTGGCGCTCATCGGTTCGACCGACGCACGTCACATGGATCAGATGTCCGCTCGCCTGCGTGAGATCTACTCGGAACCGCCGGTTCTGACCCGCAAGGACGGTCGCAGCGAAATGTCCGGCCCGCGCGCACTTCTCGATTCTATCTTTGCAACCGGTCGCAAGGGCCTGTCGATGCAGCGATACAAGGGCTTGGGCGAAATGAATGCTGAACAGCTCTGGGAAACGACTCTGGACCCGAACGTCCGGTCACTGCTCCAGGTGAGGGTCAATGATGCGACCGATGCCGACGGCCTGTTCTCGCGCTTGATGGGCGATGAAGTCGAGCCGCGCCGCGAGTTCATCCAGGACAATGCCCTCAGCGTTGCCAACCTCGACATCTGAGATTGGCAAGTAGCGACACAAAAGAGGCCGCTTCCGAAGAGGCGGCCTTTTTGTTTATCGACAGGTATTTCAGGCGTGATGGTTAACGTGATTCACGTGAAACTTAACGCACACAGTCAGAAGCTTCCTTCGAACGCGATATCGGCCAGAGGTTTGCGGTCGTTCGGTGTCTCCCTCGCACGGAGGCTTTCCGGCAGAACGCTCTTGTCGCCAAGCTTGCCGATCGCGACGGCTGCGTTGACGTGAAAACCCTCGGGCGCGCCGAGTTCTGACAAGGCACGATCAAAGCTGAAGCCGGTCATCGCATGTGCGAAATACCCCGACTTGACCGCCTGTAGAGATAGCATGCCCCAGGCAGCACCGGCATCGAAGCTGTGACTGCGGAAGGACTTGGGTTCCGATCCGTCAGCGGGGCGGCTCAGCGTATCGGAGAAGATAAACACCAGCGCGGAGGCATTCTTGGCCCAGCCCTGGTTGAACTCATTCAGGATGTCGAGGAACTTGTCGAACTGCGGTGTTCCTTTGAGAGCATAGACCAAACGCCAGGGCTGGTAATTGAACGCGGATGGCGCCCATCGAGCCGCATCGAGAATGGTGAGCAGATCTTCTTTTGGCATTGTGTTTCCGTCGAAGGCTCGAGGCGACCAGCGGTCGAGAAAGACGGTGTCGACGTGGTGTTCGGACTGACGGTTGTTGCTGGCGGTCATGATGTTCCTTCATTGAAGTCTTGGGACGACCCATGGAACAAACATCGATTCGCAAGCCTCGGAAAGGCCAGAGGCTGCACATTCCGGTGAACGCTGTGGTCGTCGATTAAGCGCGTTCAGGCTATGGAACCTTAAGCCTTTTCGAACATCATCTGAGGTCTGAAGGTTTTGGGGCGCCGAACCCGCGGGAAATTCCGGGCTTTTGCAGCGCACAAAGTCTGTTAGTGTAGCGAATGAACGCGGGCCGCCAACGGTCCGGTACAAAGGTACAGAACCCATGTTCTATCAGCTTTACGAACTCAACCACGCATTCATGGCGCCTTTCCGCGCAACAGCTGACGCGATGAATCTCGCCTGGAAGAACCCTTTGAACCCGTGGTCCCACACGGTTGTCGGGCGATCGTTTTCCGCAGGTTTCGAGGTGTTCGAGCGCGTCACGCGCCGCTATGGGAAGCCGGCCTTCGGCCTTCCGACGACAACCGTCGACGGCGAGAGCGTCAAGGTCGAGGAGGAAATCGTCTGGCGGAAGCCCTTCTGCGACCTCATCCATTTCAAGCGCCATCTGCCGGCCGGTGCCGAGAAGGGCCCGCGCATTCTGATCGTCGCGCCGATGTCAGGGCATTATGCGACACTGCTGCGTGGAACGGTCGAAGCCCTTCTGCCGAGCGCCGACCTTTACATCACCGACTGGATAGACGCGCGCATGGTGCCGGTGACCGAGGGCGATTTCGACCTCGATGACTACATCGACTACGTTATCGAGATCCTGCATCACCTGGGTCCGGATACGCACGTGGTCGCCGTGTGTCAGCCCTCGGTTCCCGTTCTGGCCGCCGTTGCGGTGATGGAAGGTGAAGGAGACACCTGCGCACCGTCCTCGATGACCCTGATGGGCGGACCGATCGACACACGCATCAATCCCACGGCCGTCAATCAGCTGGCACAGGACAAGCCGCTCGAGTGGTTCCGCGATAACGTCGTCATGCAGGTGCCGTGGCCGCAGCCCGGTTTCATGCGCCAAGTTTACCCCGGCTTCCTCCAACTGTCCGGCTTCATGTCGATGAACCTCGATCGCCACATGATCGCGCACAAGGACTTCTACATGCACCTCGTCAAGAACGACGGGGACTCGGCCGAAAAGCACCGCGACTTCTACGACGAGTATCTTGCCGTCATGGACCTTACCGCCGAATTCTATCTTCAGACGGTCGACACGGTCTTCATCAAGCACGCCCTGCCCAAGGGCGAGATGATGCACCGAACGAAGCGCGTCGACACGACGGCGATCCGCAACGTCGCACTTCTGACCGTCGAAGGAGAGAACGATGACATCTCCGGCGTCGGGCAGACAAAGGCGGCGCAGACCATCTGCACCAACATCCCCGAGCATATGCGCATGCATTACATGCAGCCGGATGTCGGCCACTACGGAGTCTTCAACGGCTCACGTTTCCGCCGCGAGATTGCCCCGCGCATCGTTCAGTTTGCAAAGACCCACACGAAGAACGTCAAGGCAACGACGCCGGTGAAGCGCGTCATCAAGGGCGGCAAGTCACTCTGACACTTTCGTCATTTCGAATTTAAGAAGCGGATTCAGTTGGTTCTCCGATTGGGTCCGCTTCTTTCTTGAAGGGAAGGGCTCCATTTCCCACATCGAAACCATCGGACGGCATTCCGCAGTCCGCGCAAACGAGGTTATCGATGATGAACCAGTCAGCACTGCTTCGGCCGGATTGGACTCCGGCAACCGTCGCCCTGATGGTGCTGGGCTTCGTGGTCTTCTGGCCGCTCGGTCTGGCCATGCTTGCCTACATCCTGTTCGGCGAGAAATTCCAGAGCTTCAAGCGCGAAGCCAATCGCAAGGCGGACAACGCCTTCGCCTGGTGCCGCACCAACAACTACAGCGCATCCGCCTCGACCGGCAATGTTGCCTTCGACGATTGGCGCAAGGCCGAACTCGAACGCCTGGATGAAGAACGCCGCCGTCTTGACGAGATGCGCGCCGAATTCGACTCCTACGCCCGCGAACTGCGTCGGGCCAAGGACCAGGAAGAGTTCGACCGCTTCATGCGTGATCGCCGGCAGATGAAGACGGCAGGCGAGGGCGGTCCGGCTCAGGGTTTCACCGGTAATTGATGAGCCGGGGCCCTTATGGACAAGATCGAGGCCGGCGCTCTTGCGCCGGCCTTTTTTGTTGCAAGGTGACGCCACGAATCGGCTAGAACAGGCGCATGTTTCCCCTGCTGAAAAAGCTGACACCGCAGAGAACTCCGGCGATCCAGCTCGAGCGAGCGATTGCCGTGGACGGGCGGTCAGTTCCATTGACCATCCGCAAGAACAGCCGTGCGACCCGCATAACGCTGCGGATCGAGCCCGGCGGTCGCGCCCTGAAGATGACCATTCCGCCGGGACTGCGCGAACGCGATATCGAGGACTTTCTCGATCGGCATCAGGGTTGGCTCAGCACCAAGCTCAAGCGCCAGAAGACCGCTGGAAACATCGAGGACGGGGGCGAGATCCTGCTTCGTGGCATTCCGCATCGCATCGTGCATACCGGGCAGCTGCGCGGCCTGACCCAGTCGATCGACAGCGAGATTGGCCATATCCTGAGCGTCAGCGGTCTGGAAGATCATCTGCCTCGTCGCGTTGCCGATTTCCTCAAGAAGGAAGCACGCCGCGATCTCGAGCGGCTCGTGACACTGCATGCCCGAAATGTCGGCAAGCCGGTGAAGAGCATGACCCTGAAGGACACCCGCAGCCGATGGGGATCCTGTTCCTGGGATGGCAAGCTCAGCTTTTCCTGGCGCATCGTCATGGCCCCGCCGCTCGTCATCGACTATCTCGCGGCCCATGAAGTCGCACATCTGCGCGAGATGAACCATGGTCCGGCCTTCTGGGCGCTCTGCCGCAAGCTCTGCCCGGAAATGGATGAGGCGAAGGCCTGGCTGAAGCGCCACGGCTCGACCCTGCACGCCATCGACTTCGCCTGAACGACCCGCGACCTTTCAGCCTTTGTCGCAAATTGGCTCGACTCTTTTTCGATTTCGTGCGACTTCGCTGCCATGAGACCCGATATCAAGATCTGCGGACTGAAGACGCCGGAGGCGGTCGATCGTGCGGTTGGCCGCGGCGCGAGCCATATCGGCTTTATCTTCTTCGAAAAGAGCCCGCGCAACATCGAGCCCGACATTGCAGGTACGCTTGCCGATCGCGTTCGCGGCCGGGTGAAGAGCGTGGCGGTGACGGTTGATGCCGACAACGACGATCTCGATGAGATCATCGCCTTGATGCGCCCGGATATCCTGCAGTTCCATGGCCACGAAAGCCCGGAACGCCTGCTGACGGTCAAAGCCGTGACCGGTCTGCCCATCATGAAGGCATTTTCCATCCGTGATGCCGATGATTTGAGGCGCATCGAGCCCTATATCGGTATTGCCGATCGTTTTCTCTTCGACGCAAAACCGCCTGCGGGATCCGATCTTCCTGGCGGCAATGGTGTCACCTTCGATTGGAGTCTGCTGCGTTCGCTTGACGACAGCGTGGATTACATGCTTTCCGGAGGCCTCAACAAGGCCAACATCGCAGAAGCCCTGCGGGAGACCGGGGCAAGGGCGATCGATGTATCGTCCGGCGTGGAATCCGCCCCGGGCGTCAAGGATCTTCAGATGATGGACGAGTTTTTTGCGGCCGTTGCCGAGGCAAGTCGTGCACAGCCGGTTTCAGGGAGTGTCAAGTGAACCAGTCACCGAAACCCAATTCCTTCCGTGAAGGTCCCGACGAAGACGGCCGTTTCGGCATCTTCGGTGGCCGCTTTGTCGCTGAGACGCTGATGCCACTGATCCTCGACCTGCAGGCGGAATGGGAAAAGGCGAAGACGGATCCGGAATTCCAGGCGGAACTGGCGCATCTCAACACCCATTACACCGGCCGCCCGAGCCCGCTCTATTTCGCCGAGCGTCTGACAGAAGAACTCGGCGGTGCGAAGATCTACTTCAAGCGTGACGAGCTCAACCACACCGGCAGCCACAAGATCAACAACTGCCTCGGCCAGATCCTGCTCGCCAAGCGCATGGGCAAGACCCGCATCATCGCTGAAACCGGCGCCGGCCAGCACGGCGTTGCTTCGGCCACGGTCGCAGCCCGCTTCGGCATTCCCTGCGTCGTCTATATGGGCGCGACCGATGTCGAGCGTCAGGCACCGAACGTCTTCCGCATGAAGCTCCTCGGCGCCGAAGTGAAGCCGGTCACGGCCGGCCACGGCACCCTGAAGGACGCCATGAACGAGGCGCTGCGCGACTGGGTCACCAATGTCGACGACACCTATTACATGATCGGCACCGCCGCCGGCCCGCATCCCTATCCGGAAATGGTCCGCGAGTTCCAGTCGGTCATCGGTCGCGAGACGCGCGAGCAGATGCTGGCCGCCGAGGGCCGTCTGCCGGACATGCTGATTGCTGCCGTCGGTGGTGGCTCAAACGCAATCGGTCTCTTCCATCCCTTCCTGGATGACGAGAGCGTCCGCATCGTCGGCGTCGAAGCCGGTGGCAAGGGTCTCGAAGGCGAGGAGCATTGCGCCTCGCTGACCGCGGGCACGCCCGGCGTTCTGCACGGCAACCGCACCTATCTGCTGCAGGATAGCGACGGCCAGATCAAGGAAGGTCACTCTATCTCCGCCGGCCTCGACTATCCTGGCATCGGCCCGGAGCACTCCTGGCTCAAGGATATGGGCCGCGTCGAATATGTCCCGATCAAGGACGACGAAGCGCTTGCCGCCTTCCAGCTGCTGACGCGCACCGAAGGCATCATCCCAGCGCTCGAGCCGAGCCACGCGCTCGCCGAAGTCATCAAGCGCGCGCCCAAGATGGACAAGGACCAGATCATCGTGATGAACCTCTGCGGCCGCGGCGACAAGGACATCTTCACGGTCGGCAAGATTCTCGGTATGGGGCTCTGATCATGACTGCGCGTATGGACCAACGTTTCGCTGCCCTGAAGGCAGAAGGCCGCCCGGCTCTTGTCACCTATTTCATGGGGGGCGATCCGGATTACGACACGTCGCTTGCAATCATGAAGGCCCTGCCGGAAGCCGGCGCCGACGTCATCGAACTCGGCATGCCCTTCTCGGATCCGATGGCCGATGGCCCGGCAATCCAGCTTGCCGGTCAGCGGGCTCTAAAGGCCGGCCAGACACTCGTGCGCACGCTCGATCTGGCCCGCGAATTCCGCAAGACGGACAACGAAACGCCGATCGTCATGATGGGGTACTACAACCCGATCTACGTCTATGGCGTCGAGCGTTTCCTTGACGACGCACTTGAAGCCGGAATCGATGGCCTGATCGTCGTCGACTTGCCGCCGGAAATGGATGACGAGCTCTGCATCCCGGCCCGCAGTCGCGATATCAACTTCATCCGTCTCGCAACCCCGACGACCGACGACAAGCGTTTGCCCACCGTTCTCAAGAACACCTCGGGCTTCGTCTACTACGTCTCTATGAATGGCATTACCGGCTCGTCGCTGCCGGATCCCTCGCGTGTTGCCGGCGCTGTCCAGCGCATCAAGGCGCACACGGACCTGCCGATCTGCGTCGGCTTCGGCGTCAAGACAGCCGAGCATGCGCGTCTGATCGGCGCCAATGCCGATGGCGTCGTGGTCGGGACCGCGATCGTCAATCAGGTTGCCACCAATCTCACAGTCGATGGTAAGGCGACGGCGGACACGGTTCAGGCCGTCGCCACGCTGGTGCGCGGACTGGCAAGCGGCGTGCGGTCTGCGCGCCTTGCTGCTGCCGAATAAGCACCCCATATGGGCTGGAAACCTCAGGAGTAAGCCGCGTGAACTGGATCACCAACTATGTGCGCCCGCGCATCAATTCCATGCTGGGTCGCCGCGAAGTTCCGGAAAATCTCTGGATTAAGTGCCCGGAAACGGGCGAGATGGTCTTTCACAAGGACCTGGAAGAGAACAAGTGGGTGATCCCGGCATCGGGCTACCACATGAAGATGCCGGCCAAGGCGCGCCTGACCGACCTGTTCGACGGTGGTCAGTACGAGGCCCTGCCGCAGCCCAAGGTGGCGCAGGATCCCCTGAAATTCCGCGACTCCAAGAAATACACGGATCGTCTGAAGGACAGCCGTCTGAAGACCGACCAGGAAGACACGATTGTCGCCGGCGTCGGCACGGTGCAGGGCCTGAAGCTGGTGGCCGTGGTGCATGAGTTCAACTTCATGGGTGGCTCGCTTGGCATCGCCGCCGGCGAAGCGATCGTGAAAGCCTTCGAGCGCGCCATCAAGGAAAAGTGCCCGCTCGTCATGTTCCCGGCCTCGGGCGGCGCCCGCATGCAGGAGGGCATCCTCTCGCTCATGCAGTTGCCCCGCACCACGGTTGCCGTCGACATGCTGAAGGAAGCTGGCCAGCCCTATATCGTCGTGCTGACGAACCCGACCACGGGTGGTGTCACGGCCTCCTATGCCATGCTGGGCGATCTCCACATTGCAGAACCGGGTGCCGAAATCTGCTTTGCCGGCAAGCGCGTCATTGAACAGACGATCCGCGAAAAGCTTCCCGAGGGCTTCCAGACATCGGAATACCTTCTGGAACACGGCATGGTCGACATGGTCGTCAAGCGTCACGACATTCCGGACACGCTCGCACGCGTCCTGAAGATCATGACCAAGCGCCCAGCTAACGACATTGCCTTGCCCGCGACGGCGGCGAAGCCCGCCGAAAAGGCTTCGGCCTGAGCCGCCTTTTTCTGTGAGGCCGCGCCAGCGGAACGAATGAGATGACAGCCCCCATCGTCAGCCTGGCCGATGCCGAGATCGAAAAGCTCATGGGGCTGCACCCCAAGGGCTATGATCTCTCGCTCGACCGTATCCGGCGCCTCCTCGAGGTTCTAGGCAACCCCCATCTGAAGCTGCCGCCGGTCATCCACGTGGCCGGCACCAACGGCAAGGGCTCGGCAACGGCCTTCTGCCGAGCGCTCTTGGAAGCTCAGGGCCTCTCGGCGCATGTCCACACCTCACCGCACCTTGTGCGTTGGCATGAGCGCTATCGTATCGGCGTCAAGGGTGGCCGTGGGCAGATTGTCGACGATGCGCTCTTTGCCGATGCGCTGCGCCGCGTGGCCGAGGCAAACTGTGGCAAGCCGATCACGGTCTTCGAGATCCTGACGGCGGTGACCTTTATCCTCTTTTCCGAGCAGCCGGCCGATGTCGTCGTGCTGGAAGTCGGTCTTGGCGGGCGTTTCGACGCCACGAACGTCGTCGAAAAGCCGGCGGTCTGCATTGTTCAGCCGATCTCGCTCGATCATCAGGCCTATCTCGGTGACCGGGTCGAGCTGATTGCCGCCGAAAAGGCCGGCATCATGAAGCGCGGCGTTCCCGTGGTCATCGGTCATCAGGAATTCGACGGCGCCAAGGATGTGCTGATCAGCACCGCCGAGCGCCTCGGCTGTCCGCTCGCGGTCTTCGCCCAGGATTTCCTCGCCTATGAAGAATTCGGGCGGCTCGTTTACCAGGACGAGTTCGGCCTGATGGACCTGCCGCTGCCGCGCCTTCCCGGGCGGCATCAGATCGGCAATGCCGCAACCGCCATTCGGGCGGTCAAGGCAGCCGGCTATACGGTGACGGAAGAAATCGCCGAAAAGGCCATGCTGTCGGTTGAATGGCCGGGCCGCCTGCAAAGGCTGACCGAAGGTCGGCTGGTGGAGCGTGCGCCTCAAGGTGCGGAAATCTGGCTTGACGGCGGGCATAATCCGGGTGCCGGCGAGGTGATCGCCGAAGCCATGGCAGCCATGGAAGAACGCCAGGCGCGGCCGCTCCATCTGGTCATCGGCATGATCAACACCAAGGACCCGATCGGCTTCTTCCGCGCCTTCGTCGACATCGCCCACAATGTCTACACCGTGCCGATCACAGGCTCCGATGTCGGCCTCGACCCTGTGGCTCTGGCCCAATCAGCTGCAGAAGCCGGGTTGAAAGCCCTTCCGATGGGATCGCTGGGTCAGGCGCTGGACGCCATCCGCGAACGCAGCGAAGGTGGCGTTCCCCCGCGCATCATGATCGGCGGCTCGCTCTATCTCGCAGGCAATGTACTCGCCGAAAACGGCACCATACCCAAATGAAAAAAGCCCGGCAGAACCGGGCTTTTTCCTTCCTGATCAGTGCCGTGAGGCTTAGGCCGCGCCGGCGATCCAGCTGGAAAGCGCGGTCTTCGGGGCTGCACCCACCTTGATGTCGGCCACTTCGCCGCCCTTGAAGACGGCCAGCGTCGGGATCGAGCGAACGCCGAACTGGGCAGCCAGTTCCGGGTTTTCATCGATGTTGAGCTTGGCGATCTTCACCTTGCCGGCGAGCTCGTTGGAGATTTCTTCGAGGCTCGGTGCAATCATCTTGCACGGGCCGCACCATTCGGCCCAGAAATCCACGACAACCGGTTCGGAAGCGTTGAGCACCTCGGCCTGGAAATTGGACTTGTCGACTTTAACGGTAGCCATGGGGCTCTCCCTTCATAGATACGGAATTGACTAGATATGTGATGCCGCACGGCAGCAATTTCAATATGCGGTATCTCACGATGTTTCGAGGTCGGCAAGGGACCGCTGAAGAAGGCTGTCATCAAGCGGAATGAGGCTGCCGTTTTCGGTATAGATCAGCCAGCATTCCACCTGTTTGCCGGGATAAAGCGGCTGCAGGATCTCGCGGTAGATCGCGAGTTGCACCCGGTGAGAGACGGGGGCTTGCGCGGCCTCCACTGGCGGGCTCCGGTTGGTCTTGTAGTCGGCGATGATCACGCGGTCGGCAAGCACGGTCATGCGGTCGATCCGGCCGGAGACGGCACGCAACTCGCCCTTCAGCCGCATCGTGCCCATCACCGAGACTTCGGCACGACTGCCGATATCGAAGAGCGGGCCCAGCGCTTCGTCTTCGATAACTGCGATCACGGTAGAGACCAGGCGCTGTCGCTGCTCTACCGGCCAGAACCGGGCGGCACGTTCGGCATAACGCTCGGCTGCCTCACGGCGGTCACCCTCCGGAACGCCCGGCAGGTTCTGCAGCATCCTATGGATGAGCCGCCCGCGCTGCAGAGCGAGATCCGCCTTTTCCGTCGTCGTGAAGAGCGCAGAGGCCGTCAGCGCGTCCTCGTCGTCGTCGATGACGATGCTGCCGGCGCCCGATGGGCTGAGCGGTCTCGGCAGGCTGACCGGTGGCGGCAATGGTTTCCAGAGCGTCGGGGGAAGGCTGTGGCTCTCCTCGCATTCGGCGCTCTCTTCGCTCGCGGGCAGGTCTGGCTCTGCGTCCCCGAGAGACCAGCGCAGTCCCGCCCAGCTGCCATCCGGTCCGGTGAATTCGACCGGCTTGCAGCGGGTTTCGTCAGCACTGAGAGCCCGTGCGATCATCTTGTGCCAGATCTCGCCGGTGTCCTGCACGCCGCGATAGCCGCCCACGATCAGGCGATCGGCAGCGCGGGTCATCGCGACATAGAGCAGCCGGCGATATTCCTCCTCGGCCTGGTCCTTGCGCCGATCCATGTCGGCAGCGGAGATCGAATTGCCAAGCGACTTCGAGGGGACCCAGATCGGGAAGGGCAGGCCCTCGGCCGTTTCGATGATCCTGAGCTTGGCCACATGGTTCGAGTTGAATGGCTTCGAGCCGCCGTCGATCAGGAACACGATGGGCGCTTCGAGACCCTTCGAGGCATGCACCGTCATGATGCGGACTTCGTTGCGCTCCTTGTCCTGCTCACGCTTGACCTCCGGCGCTTCCATCTCGAGCGTGGAGACGAAGGATTGCAGCCCTGGCAATCCGCTGGTCTCGAAGGAGAGCGCAAAGGTCAGGAACTCGTCGAGGATGTCGCTGACCTCGGAACCGAGGCGCCCGAGATAGGCACGCCGGCCCCCATGGACGCTGAGCACGCGAGCGTAGAAATCATGGACTGAGTATTCCAGAGTCTGGTCGAGAAACAGGTTGAGCCGGTGGCATGTCTTCTTCCACGTGCCATTGGTCTCAGCCAGCTCCGTCAGTCTCGCCCAGAGGCTCTGCGCTTCCGGCCGCTCGGCGGCGAGCGCCATCAGATCGTCTTCGCTGTGATTGAAAAGCGGGCTTTTCAACAGCGACGCGAGCGAGAGATCGTCACCCGGCAGCAGCAGGAAACGGCCGAGCGCCAGCATGTCCTGCACGGCGATATGGCTGGTCAGCTTCAGGCGGTCTGCACCGGCGACCGGGATGTTGTAGGGACGTTTCAGCGCCCGGGTCAGCGCATTGACGAACCCGTCGCGCTTGCGCACGAGCACGAGGATATCGCCCGGGCGGATCAGGCGCTTGTTGCCCTTCTCGATGATCGTTTCCCGTCCCACGATCTGGCTGATCTGATGCGCGACGCGACGCGCAAGAATCGCGGACGGCGCGCTTTCCGGCGTCGCGTCGAAGGGGGCAGTCCAGTCTTCGTCCTTCTCCTGCTTTTCGGCAGCGATCATGTCCCACACGTCGACCGTTCCCGGTTGTCCGATGCGGCTCGACTGATGGATGACAGGGTCCCCGCCGGCACTGAGGCCACGGCTGTTTTCCGGCAGGCTGAAGACCTGGTCGACGGCCGCAAGCACCGATTGCGTCGAACGGAAGGACAGCGGCAGACGCACCGTGTTGAAGTTTTGTCCGCTTTCGATGACGGCACGCGCGGTCTGGCTCGCCTCCTGGGAGAACTGCTCGGGGCGTGCGCCCTGGAAGGAATAGATCGACTGTTTCTCGTCGCCCACGGCAAAGAAGGTGCGGATCCCGGGCCGGGCGCTGAGACCCGTAAAAAAGTCCTCGCGCAGCGACCGGATGACATCCCATTGCACCGGGCTCGTATCCTGTGCTTCGTCAACCAGGATATGGTCGATGCCCTGATCGAGCTTGTAATGCACCCAGGCGCCGACATCGCCGCGCGTCAGAAGCCGGGCGGTGCGCACGATCAGATCCTCGAAATCAAGCTGCGAGCGCCGCTTCTTCAGTTCCTCGTAGTCGGTATCGAGACGCACGGCGAGCGTCAGCGCAGACCGTGTCGCCTCGTACATGCGGAAGATGCGCAGCCGGTCCCGCATCGCGACCACATGGTCACGGGCCGCAATCACGGCATCCTTCAGATCCGGTGCCACCTTGGTCATGGCGGCGGCAATCAGCGAGCTGTCGGCCTTGGGCGCCTCCTGCGCCGTCAGGAAAGCCTGGTCCAGAAGCTTCGCACGGTCCAGAGGATCCTCCTCCACCAGCGCCCGCTCCAGCACTTCCGCGACGGCCCGCACTTTCTCGCCGCCCTTTTCGAGAGCAAGCTGGATGTAACGGCTGAAATTGCCACCCGACAGACCGGCAAGCGGCCAGTAATCCTCGGCGCGGCTGCTCTCGCTTTCGAGCGGCCCGATTCCCAGACCCTTCCGCAGGGCCGCATCAAGCCCACCCGCCCGTTCCGCACGCTGCCGGAAGTCCCTCACAGCATGACGGTTGGCTACGGTATCGGCAATCAAGCCTTCGAGCCCGCTTTCATCGGCAATGCTGAGGACCTGCGAGAAGGCTTCGGCGAGTGCTGCATCATTCTCCGTCGACGTGGCCGTCAGCAGCGATCGCCGCGCTTCGGCAAGAACGGTGACGGCGGCCCGATCGTCGAGCACGTTGAAATGCCCGGCGACATTCGCTTCCAGCGGAAACTGGTGCAGCAGCGCTTCGCAGAAGGCGTGAATCGTCTGGATCTTCAGGCCACCCGGCGTTTCCAGCGCCTTGGCGAAGAGCCGCCGTGCGGCCGCCAGCGTCGCCCGATCCGGCTCCTTCTGCTCGATGGCCGCAATTCGCTTCGCCAGTTCCCGGTCATCCAGCGTCGCCCATTCCGCCAGCCGCTCGAAGACGCGGTTCGACATTTCGGACGCCGCGGCCTTGGTATAGGTGAGGCAGAGAATGGAAGAGGGGCGGGCGCCAGCCAGCAGCAGCCGGATCACCCGCTGCGTCAGCACATGTGTCTTGCCGGAGCCGGCATTGGCCGACACCCAGGCCGACTGACCGGGATGGGAGGCTCGCGACTGGGCAAGTGTCGTCCAGCCAAGCCAGGTGGCGGGATCGTTGCCGGTCGGAAGTTCGTCCAGGGCAAAGCGCTGGTCACTCATCGCCGGCTCCTTCCTCGGCTTCCGCCGTCGACCATTCCGCGACACGCGCCAGATGGTCGTATTCGCCGCCATAGGCGTTCTGTTCGGCCGGGATCAGACGGGAGACATAACCCCGCTCGCCGCTCTGCAGGGCCTGGACGAAGCGGCCGAGCTCGTCGACCGATTGCGTGGCGAGCTCGACGGCCGACTTCTTGTTGTCGCCCCGCGTCGCCATCTCGTTGTTCACTTGGTCGGCCGAGAAACGGTCGCCGGGTCGCAGCCGGACATAGGTCAGGTTGAGCGGCTTGATGTCTCCGGCAGGCTTGAAGGCGCCTTGGAGAAGGGCTGCCGCTTCCAGGGCCACTTGCGGATCGAGCAGGCTGCGCGCCTGGTTGACGCTCGGGTTGAGCCCCGTCTTGTAGTCGATGATGTCGGCGAATCCGCCACCCCTGATATCGATGCGGTCGGCGATCCCGCTGAGGGTGATATCGACGGGCCGGAGCAGCACATTGCCCCTGACTTCCGTCAGCGAGCGCTTGATCTCCGGTCTCCGCTGCCGCTCCCAGCCGAGAAAGGCCGAGGCGACACTGTAGAAGCGCTGCCGCCAGACGATGTCGATATGCAGCGGCAGAGCTTCTTTCAGAAACTCCTCGTCGGTGATCCGGTGCAGGATATCGAGCGCGTCCAGCCGGGCCGGGTCATGATCTTCGCGAATGAAGCGCTCGACGATGCGGTGATAGAGCGTCCCACGTTCGGCAGCCGCCGGATCCTGGTTGAAGGGATCGACGGGGTCGAGACGCAGGATACGCCGCGCATAGATGGAATAAGGGTCCCGCCGGAAGCGTCCGACCTCGGAAAAGCTGAAGCTACGCGGCTGAAGCTCGGCGCGCGGCCGAGGCGCGGGTCGCTGTGCCGGTGCCTGATTTTCGCCCTGGTCGATCAGGTCGGCATAGCGCCGATAGATCTGGCCGCGCTTTCGCATTTCGTCTTCGAGCACGGTGCCGCCGAGTGCCATCAAACGCTGGAGCCAGCGCGAGGCAACCGTTGGTGCCGATCCCTGTCGCAGCGCGCGCGAAAAGATCAGCTTCCGCGTGCCACAGGCCATCTGAAAATCATGCGCCACCTGGCCGATCTGCCGTTCCGGCGGCTCAAGCCCGACCTCGGTCTTCATGACGCGCGAGAGGAAGGGATTGTTCTTGGTCTGCCCCGGCCAGCTCCCCTCGTTCATGCCGCCGATCACCATCATGTCGACATTCTGCAGACGCGCTTCGAGCGTCCCAAAGATGAAGACGCGCGGATGACGCATGGCCCGCGGCTTGACCGCCTGGCCGGCCATCAGCGCCGTCAGGATATCGACCCATTGCGGACCGTCGGCCTCGATCTGCCCGTCCGTCTCCAGAACTTCGGAGAGAAGTCGTGCCAGAGCTTCACCGGCCGCATCGCCCCAGAGGCCGGCAAGGTCACCGTGCTCGTCAACCGTGACCGCCTCCAGCACGCGGCCCGTGCGTTCGGCCCAATCGCTCACGGTCAAACTCTGCGACAGCACACGCCCGTCGGTTGACCGGATGACCGCTGAGACGAGCGGCTCGACAGCTTGCGTCACACGGCTCGCCAGCAGGCGAGCGAGCTCGATCTCTTCGGGCGTAATCGAAAAGCGCCATTGCGGCTTGTGGCGGTCGCCCAGATGCGCCTCGAGCCCGTCGGCAAACAGCGGTTCCATCTCGGCAAGATCGAGGCTCTTCAGGCCCCCACGCAGCGCGATGCGTTCCAGCGCGCCTGCGGCCTTGCGCATATCTTCGGCCGAGAAGCCGAACCGCGCCAGCGGATGCTTGATGAGCGAGACGATGGCCACGGGGTCACCGGGACGCAGGCAGGCCTCTGCCACCACCTGGGTCAGCATGGCCGCCTGGGTCCCGGTCATCGGAGTACCCGCCGAATCGTCCGCTTCGATCCCGAAGCGCGCGAGTTCGGACATCACACGCCGCGCCAGAGCGCGGTCGGGCGTGATCAGCGCCACCCGGCTTTCGGGATTGTCGGAAGCCTCTTCGAGCCCAAGTCGGAGCGCGATCGCAATAGCCGTTGTTTCTTCGCGCTCATTGGCCGTCTCGATTAGCGCGACATCGCGGAATGCTGCAAGCACTCGGGAGTCGTCTATCTGTTGCCGCCAAGCCCTCCAGGTATCGGTCGCCTCGGCAGGCGCCATGGCACGCGACAGAAATTCGGCCCGATCCCGGAGCGCCGGATCGGAGTCTTCGAGCACCCGGACATCGGCTCGCTCGAGTTTCATATGCCGCAGCAGATGCGCCAGACCATATTGCGGATGCCCGCGCACGGCAGGGCTTGGACGCATCACCGAGGTCTCGCGGTCGTTGAGCTTCGCCCAGTCCTCATCCGGCATGTCGAGGTCAAGCCCCGGCAGCACCACGACACCCTGGTCGAGCTCGGCAATCGCGGCAATCAGTTCGGCCGCTGCCGGGATCGAGCCGGTGGAGCCTGCAACGATGACGGGACCGGAAGCACCCTGCCTGCGGAATCGCTCCGCTTCCGCCCTCAGCACCGCATCTCGATGGCGTGCCGGCGACGACCGCACCAGTTCCTGCAGCCGTGCCGGCCAGAACTTCGTTGCGATCGACAGAAATTCGAGCGTCAGCTGCCACCAGGAGCCGAAATCCGCCGATTGTAGCTTTTCGAGATCCTTCCAGTCGCAGCCTTCAGTCTCCGCAGCTTCGATTAGCTCGACCAGTGCTCGCGCCAACCAGACTGCATCGGCCGGGCTCGCCGGCGCGACGAGCGGCGTGTCTGAATGGATCGACCGCACGATGTCCGGCAGCTGGTTGCGCCAAGCAAGGATCAGCCGGGCCAGTTCCAGAAGCATAACTGTGCCGCTCACCGGCGGGGCCAGATCCATCAGCTGCGGTGCATCGAGATCGAAGAAGCCACTGTCGTCATCCGTCTCACCGAGCGTGCGAATGTCGGGAAGGATCGCCGCGCGACCGCCGAGCAGGTCGACGAATTCCGAGCGTAGAACGCGCGCCGCGCGACGGGTCGGAACGAGCAAAGTGACCCCTGCCAGGGAAAGCGGATCGGCGGGGTCGTAGCGAAAGCTATCGGTCAAACGGCCATCAAGCAGGGCTTCCGTCAGCGTCCTGAGAAAAGGCCGGCCCGGTGGGATCGTCAGCAGACGCGGCGCCTTGCCCACCATCTCAAGCACCTCCGGCGTATCGGGCCACCACGGCCTCGGCAGGCGCGATCGCGTCGGGTGTGCCAACGGTCAGCCACTGTCCATGGAGGTCCGTGCCGTACAGCCGGCCGACGGCGATCGCACGATCGAAATAGATATTGAGGTTGAAGGGACCGTTAGGGGCGTCTTGGAAGAGATGCGGCATCAGCGCGAGAGCCCCCGCATAGACGACAGGGTTTGGTCCGCCTGGCAGGTAGCGGCTGAGGCGACCGTCATCCGCCATCGAAAAATCGTTCTTGCCGTTATGGCCCGTGGTCCGTTCCTGCTCGACGCAAAGCATCGCCATGTCCATGCGCGACGCATCGAACTGTTGCGCCAGTCGGAGAAGATTGCTCGGCTCATCATCTCGTTCACCAACCCAGAACAGATCGGCATTCATCACGAACACGGGCTGGTCCTGATCGAGGAGCTTGAGACCCTTCGCCAGACCACCGCCCGAATCCATCAACTGATCCCGTTCGTCGGAAATGCGGATCTTGGCCCGCGTCTCCGTGGCGAGATGAGCCTCCATCTGGTCGGCATGGTGATGCACGTTAACGACGACCGTTTCGACGCCGGCTTCAGCGAGCGCGTCAAGCACGTAGTCGATCATCGGTTTTCCGCCAATGCGGACCAGAGGCTTCGGCATGGTCTCTGTAATGGGGCGCATCCGCGTGCCGAGGCCGGCCGCGAGTACCATGGCTTGCTTGATGATCATTTTGCCTAGGCCGGTGATTCGGGAAGCTCGATTCCAGCCTCTATGCACCAGTTCCGCAAGGGGGCGAGGACCGGATGTTCAAAGGCGACGCTCAAGTGCCAGAGTGTGCGGGGGAGATGGCGCATATAGCCGGGCTTGCCGTCCCGCTCCTTCAACCGGATCCAGAGCCCATTCAGCTTGCAGGCGCGCTGCGCCGACATGATCGCCCAGCTTTGCAGGAAGGCAGCTTTGTCGAAATCGGATTTCCTGGCGCGTGCCAAAAGATAGTCGGTCATCAGCTGATCCATCAGCGGGCGCTCGATGGTCACCCGCGCGTCCTGCACGAGCGAGACGAGATCATAGGCCGAGGGGCCGATCATCGCATCCTGGAAGTCGATCAACCCGACCCGATCATGCCCTTTGAGGTCATCGCGCCATATGATGTTGGGCGAGTGGAAGTCACGCATGACGATGGATGTATCCGACCCTGCCAGTGCGTCGATCAGCTGGTCCCAGATGGCGAGATAACGTGCACGCTCTTGGGCCGTCGCCTGCTGCCCGTCACGTTTCCAAGGCAGGTGCCAGTCGAGAAGCAGCTCCACCTCGAACTTCATCGCTGCGCGATCGAAATCGGGAATGACGTGTCTATGCCCGCTGGCAATGACGATCTCCCGATCGAAGGGCGTGTCATGAATGGCAGCAAGGCAGGCCGCACTGGCACGGTAACGGTCCGCAATCGGCTTTCCCTGCTCGTCGAGAACGCCGTCTTCACCGAGGTCTTCAAGAAGCAGGAGCCCCGCGTCGAGATCCTGTGCCAGGACTTCGGGAGCGGCAAAGCCGCGCTCGCGCAGCGCCTGTCCGATGGCAACGAAGGGACGCACATCCTCGGCCAGATGCACGAGTTGTGAATAGGGCTTGCCGTCCCGAATCGGCGGGCCGTTCGGCCGCTTCGGTGCATCCATTAGAACAAGACGCGCGCTCCCGTCGGCGGGGTAGATATGCTCATAGGCCCGGTTCGAGGCGTCGCCCGTCAGGTGCCGCCTGTGGGCTCCCTTGTGACCATGACCGTCGAGGAAGCGCCGGATCTCGATCACGCGCCGCAGCCGCGCCAGTTTGGTCTCAGGCGCATGCAGCGTGACAGTACGTCCGCCATCGGCAGTGAAGGCGAAGTGGATGTCTATGCGGTTTTTCGGCAGTGCCCGGCCAGCCTTGCTAGGCCATTCGATCAGGCAGACACCTTCGGCCAGCGCCTCCTCAAGACCCAGTTCATGGAGCTCGCTTTCGTCGGACAGACGGTAAAGGTCGAAATGCGCAACGGGGATCTTGAGGTCGTACGTCTGAACCAGCGTGAAGGTCGGGCTTGGCACCTCAAGATCGGGATCCTCTGCCAAGGCCCGGATCAGCGCGCGGCTGAGCGTCGATTTTCCAGCCCCGAGATCACCGTGAAGCGCGACGCAATCACCGACTTGAAGGGCAATAAGCAGGTCCTCGCCGAGCAATGCGGTCGCACCGTCGTCAGCGAGGTAGATGGCAAGCGGGGCGGGCTCGGCGCTCATTCAGCGGCGGCGATCATCTGCGGTATACTGGCATTGGGAATGCGGCAATGAACCGTCGTTCCCCGCCCGGGTTCGCTTTCGATCTTCACCTCGCCGTTGTGCAGGTTGACGAAACTCTGAACGATCGAGAGACCGAGACCCGGGCCGCTGCGTTTGCCGCCCTTGGCGCTCGTCGAGAAGCGATCGAACGCGGACGAAACGAGATCCGGGCTCATGCCGCAGCCGCTGTCCGTAACCGAGAACGAGAAATCGGTTGCCTCGCGCCAGCATTTCATTGAGACGACGGAGCCCTCGGGGGCGAAATTGACGGCGTTAGTCAGGATCTTGATCAGGATCTGCTTCAGCCGCTGCCGGTCAGCAATCAGATGGCCGAGTTGTGCGGGGGCTGCGATCTCAAGCGTCACGCCACCTTCCTGCAACCGATCGGTCATCTGCATCGAGACATCGTCAAGCAGATCGCTGAGGTCGATCTCCGAGTAGTCGAGCTGCATGATCCCGGCATCGACGGTTGCCAGATCGAGAATGTCGTTGACGATGGTCAGCAGGACAGAGGACGACGTGGAGATATGGTCGATGTATTCGGCCTGACGTTCGTTGAGCGGTCCGATTGCCGGCGTCTTCAACAAATCCGTGAAGCCGATGATGTTCGTCAATGGCGAGCGCAGCTCATAGGAGACGTGCTGGACGAAATCGTTCTTGAGCTCGTCCGCCTTCTGCAGCGCCTCGTTCTTCTCCTTCAGCGCGCGCTCTGCGCGGACACTGTCCGTCATGTTGACGAAGGTCAGCATGGTCTGGGCGTTTGGTAGTGGCGTGACTGCATAGTCGAGCACAAGACCGGAATACAACTCCAGCGTCCCCTGGCTCGACGGCCGCTCATCCTCAAAGCTGGTGATCATTTTGCCGAAGGCCTTCCAGCCATCCGGCTTGTCATAGGAAGGCGCGCAGGCCGCTTCCAGCAGCCGGATATGCGTACCGACCGCGGCCTGAGCTTCGGTAATGCCCCAAAGCGCCCGGAAGGCCGGGTTGGACAGCTGGATGCGGCCATCGGGGCCAAACACGGCGACGCCTTCGGACAGATGGTCGATCGTCTCGCCCTGAACCTGGACCAGCGTGTTGTAACGGGTTTCCAGATTGACCTGTTCGGTCAGATTTTCGAAGACCCAGGTCGCACCGCCCTGCGGATGCGCGGATGCGATCACCCGCAGCGTCTGTCCGTTCGGCAGGTGCCAGAGGTCGGTCTGCGTCTCCAGGGCCCGGTAGACGGAGAGGCAATTCTCCTTCCAGGCCTTCCAGCTCAGCTGCTCTGGAAGCTTGTGCGCGGCGCGCAGGCGGTCCAGCAGTTCGGCGTGATCCGGCCGGCTCTCGAGAAACTTGGTCTCCAGACCCCACAGCTGCAGGAAAGCCTGGTTGTAGAACTGCAGGCGGCGGTCCGCGTCGAAGATCGCAACCGGCGTTGCGAGATGGTCGAGCGTGTCGGCGTGGCTCTTGAGGGTACGCGTGAGTTCTTCGCGTAGCGTCTCGGAGGCGGAGACATCGATCGCCATGCCACAGGAGCCCGCGGGACCTCTGACATCAACCACGTCGAAGAAGGTCCGCGCGCCACGAACTGCGGTCGAGACGGTATCCTGGAAGGGGGATTCCGGTGTTGCGGAAGCCCTGATCTTTTCACGGGTGAGGGTCCCCAGGATCTCGCGCCCCTCCTGCACCGCCTGTTGCGGGGAGCTTGCCTCCACGGCGTCACTATAGGCCTGGTTGACCCAGACGAGACGGCCGTCACCATCACGCTGCCAGACGGGTTGCTCGATGGAATTGAGCAGTGATTCAAAGGTTGCGATCGAGCTGCGAAGACGGTTGCGTTCGATCTTCAGCTCGGCGAGCTCCGCACGAAGATTGTCCAGCGCCACGAAATGCGCGTAGGCGCGGCCGCCATAGAGTTTGCCCTGAACCTCCAGCACTTCGCCGCGCTGGGTTTCCACGACGAGGTCGAAGGATTTTGCGTTCAGCCGAAGGCCCTCAATGGCCCGCTCGACTTCACTAGCGGAATGCGGCTTCAACCAGCGTCCAAAAGCCAGAAAGTCGGGATCCTGCTGGGGTGCGCCGGTCTCTGCGGGGAGCTGCCCAAGCAACTCGGCCTTGCCGTCATGGCCATCCCAGATGACCGTGCGGCGGTTCTTGTCGGCAATCAGGGTCTGATACCGCGAGATCCTGTGCTGGCTGTCCGAAACCACGGACCGCAGCTCACGCACTTCGACATCGAGCTTGTTGCGCTGGCGAAGAAGGACTGCAGCAAAAATCAGCGCGGCCGAAACGGAGCCGAGGAGAACGGCGTAACCAGCCACGTCGATGCTGTTGAAGCCCCGTGCGGCATTGGTCGCCTGCGCATGCGCCAGGCTCGGCACCAGAAGACTTGCGAGCGCGCTGCCGCTGGCCAGCATCTGCCGCATTGTTGCAAGCGCGGAGCGTCGGGTCAGCCTGTAACGCAACCCGCTTTTCAGATCAGATATGGGCCGCCAGAGGCTCGAAACACCGGCCGTCATAGCCGAATCCCGCTGATGCGGGGCGCGTTGATGTACCGACATTCTCGGTCTGTCTCCGTCTTATTATGTGCCGCATCGTCGACAAGACATCCGTATCCGCGGACCGCTCGTGCGGTTCACGAATCAAGTTCTAAAACAATACCGCTGATGGAAAGTGTCGGGAAGGCCGGCCCCCAAAAAAGAAAGCGGCGCCTCTGTCAAGGCGCCGCATACTACATCTTGATATTATCCAGCTATATTTTAATATCGGTAGTGTTCTGACTTGAACGGACCCTGCGGCGTGACGCCGATATAGGCAGCCTGTTCATCGGAAAGCGTCGTCAGCTTCACACCAAGCTTTTCGAGATGCAGGCGAGCGACCTTTTCGTCGAGGTGCTTCGGCAGGACATAGACGCCCGGCTTGTACTCGTCGGTCTTCGCATAAAGCTCGATCTGGCCGAGAACCTGGTTGGTGAACGAGGCAGACATGACGAAGGACGGATGGCCTGTGGCGTTGCCGAGATTCAGCAGGCGGCCTTCCGAGAGCAGGATCATGCGATTGCCCTTCGGGAACTCGATCATGTCGACCTGAGGCTTGATGTTGGTCCACTTCAGGTTCCGCAAGGCTGCAACCTGGATCTCGTTGTCGAAGTGGCCAATGTTGCCGACGATCGCCATGTCCTTCATCTCGCGCATGTGCTCGATGCGGATGACGTCCTTGTTGCCGGTGGTGGTGATGAAGATATCTGCCGAGGAAACGACATCTTCCAGCGTGACGACCTCAAAGCCGTCCATGGCGGCCTGCAGGGCGCAGATCGGATCGACCTCCGTGACCTTGACGCGGGCGCCCGCGCCGCGCAGCGAGGCAGCCGAACCCTTGCCGACGTCGCCATAACCGCAAACGACGGCGACCTTGCCGGCCATCATCACGTCGGTACCGCGGCGGATGCCGTCGACCAGCGATTCCTTGCAGCCATACTTGTTGTCGAACTTCGACTTGGTGACCGAGTCGTTGACGTTGATCGCCGGGAAGGGGAGGAGGCCCTTCTTGGCGAGTTCGTAAAGGCGATGGACTCCGGTCGTGGTTTCTTCCGTCACGCCCTTGATGGCATCACGCTGCTTGGTGAACCAGCCGGGGGTGGCCGCGAGGCGCTTCCTGATCTGCGCGAACAGGATCTCTTCTTCTTCCGAGCCCGGATTGGACAGCACGTTCTCGCCGGCTTCGGCGCGGGCGCCGAGCAGGATGTACATGGTAGCATCGCCGCCATCGTCGAGTATCATGTTCGAGAAGCCGCCATCGGTCCACTGGAAGATCTTGTCCGTGTAGTCCCAGTAGTCGGTGAGCGATTCACCCTTGACCGCAAAAACCGGAATGCCGGCGGCAGCGATGGCCGCAGCTGCATGGTCCTGGGTTGAGAAGATGTTGCAGGATGCCCAACGGACTTCGGCGCCGAGAGCGACGAGCGTCTCGATCAGGACGGCCGTCTGAATCGTCATGTGCAGCGAACCGGTGATCCGTGCGCCCTTCAGCGGCTTGCTCGCGCCAAATTCTTCGCGGCAGGCCATCAGGCCCGGCATTTCGGTTTCAGCGATGCTGATTTCCTTGCGGCCGAAATCGGCAAGACCGATGTCGGCGATGACGTAGTCATGTGTGCTCATGGGATTCTCCGGCTGGATCCGACCGATCCGCATTTCATGGCGGATGGATTCACTGGCTCTCCCGCAGGTCTGTCTGCGGGGCTTGTCGGGTCTTCTAGCAGGGAAAGGCAGTAAACGCAATCTGACATAAAGAAGTCTTTATGTCTTTATGTCGCGATGCTTTACATCTCTTCACCAAATCGGTCGGCAACAAGCGCGGCAAGAGCGTCCATGACGTCCTGAGCCTGCTTGCCTGAGGCGGAAACGCAAATGGAGCAACCAGGACTGGCCGCCAGCATCATCAGTCCCATGATCGAGGTCCCGCCGACGGTCGTGCCGTCTTTCGATACGCTGACGGTTGCGTCAAAGCCGCTGACGGTCTGCACGAACTTTGCCGACGCCCGTGCATGCAATCCGCGCTTGTTGACGATCAGGAGTTCTCGGGAAATGGGATCGATCATCGGCCGTCACTTACCACTCAGCACGCGGCTCGCAACATTGATGTATTTGCGCCCGGCCTCGGACGCTTCCACGAGGGCACGATCCATGTCGTTGTCGCCTCTGACACCGGCGAGCTTGATCAGCATCGGCAGGTTCACCCCGGCAATGACTTCAATGCGGCCGGTGTTCATCACGGAGATTGCGAGATTGGAGGGCGTGCCGCCGAACATGTCGGTCAGGATGATCACGCCGTGACCGTCATCAGCGCGCAGGACCGCATCGAGAATGTCCTGGCGGCGCTGATCCATGTCATCTTCGGGGCCGATCGAAACGGTCTCGATGAATTTCTGTGGGCCTACGACATGTTCCACTGCATGGTGAAACTCTTCAGCCAGCTTGCCATGTGTGACAAGCACAAGTCCGATCATTCTCTACTGCCCCTTAGCGCAACTCTCGCCAAATAGCTCAAGATTGGCGTTTCGTCCATCAGTGGGACGCCATCTTGTCGATCAAAGCGGGAAGTGCAAGCCAAAACCGCGTGTGCTTCATTTGGCACGCAAAGTCCGGATGCGCGCAAGGATCAGGTTTAGCGGAAATCGGCTCCACGACGGCAGCCTGATGGCTGGGAGGCAGATGGCGGTCGTCACCTTGGCGACTTCGTCGTCTTCGGGGAGCCGCTCGGCCTCGTTTCCGGATACGGGCAGCACCGCATAGTGCAACTCTGCTTCGGCAACATGGGCGAGAGAAGCGATGCCGCTATAGCGCAACTCGATCAATCCGCGGATTTGTTCGGGCCCCGCCGCGATGATCTTCTGCCCTCGCTGTGAAACCAGGACCCGGTCGTCCGAGATCAGCGTTGCGGGATATCCCATCATTCCGGCCTCGGCCAGGCAATCGAAGGCGAGGGCTGATTTGCCGGAGCCTGAGGGTCCGAGGAAGATGAGCCCGATCCCGTTCACCGTAATGGCGGTACCGTGAATGTTGTCGGGCGTCGCGCTCACGTTGACGTCTCGACCGGCAGCGAGAGGATGAAGCGGGCACCCGTGATGCGGCCGGTGGCGGAATCGATCACGTTTTCTGCCCTGAGCGTGCCGCCGTGAGCTTCTGCGATCTGCCGGCTGATCGACAGACCAAGCCCCGAATTCTGCCCGAAGCTCTCGCCCTCGGGGCGGTCGGTGTAGAAGCGTTCGAAAATGCGATCGATGTCCTCTGCCTGAATGCCGGGACCATTGTCCTCGACCTGGATCAGGCACCGGCTTCGGTTGCGCGAGAGCTTGACGAGGATCCGCCCAGTCTCATCAGGCACGAAGGATCGGGCGTTTTCGATCAGGTTGGTGACGATCTGGCCAAGGCGCAGGTCGTGCCCGTTGACGACAAAGTGCTGGTTGGAACCCTGCTTCTGATCGATAACGTAATCGATCTTCACCGCCTTCTTGCCGCTCCGGATCTCGCGTGAGATCTCGACGAGGCTCGAGACAAGCACCTCCAGATCCACCGGCTTGGCATCCGAACGGGCGAGCTCGGCATCGAGGCGGGACGCGTCGGATATATCGCTGATCAGGCGATCGAGGCGACGGACGTCATGCTGGATGATATCCATCAGCCGCTGCCGGGATTGATCGGTCTTGGCGAGCGGCAGCGTCTCGACGGCGGAGCGCAGCGATGTGAGCGGGTTCTTCAGCTCGTGACTGACATCGGCGGCAAAGCTTTCGATCGCATCGATCCGGTCATAGAGTGCGGTGGTCATTTCCCGGAGCGCGATGGACAGATTTCCGATCTCGTCCTGGCGAATCGAGAAGTCGGGGATCTCTTCGCGTTCCTTTGCACCACGGCGCACGCGGATGGCAGCAGCCGAGAGCCGCCGCAGAGGGTTGGCAATGGTCGAGGATAGAAGCAGCGAAACAACGATGTTGACCAGCGTTGCCACGCCGAAGACCCGCAGGATGGCGAGGCGTTCTGCATGTACGATCTTGTCGATGTCGCCGGCTTGGGTCGAGAGCAGCAGGACGCCGAGCACCGCGCGGGAGCGTTGCACGGGAACGGCCACCGAAACAATCAGCTCGCCCTGGTCCGTCACGCGCACCACGGCGCCACGCACGCCGGTGAGTGCATTCATGACTTCCGGATAGATGGACCCGTCACCGCCCGGCGCTTCCCGATAGATCGGCAGGTTGCCGGGCTGCAGGATCGTGTTGAACAGTCGGGTGATCCAGTCGGTGAAGCTTGTGGAATCGTTGTCGACGGGTGGCAGATCGAAACGCAGAACCTGGCCGCGGGAATAGAGGTGCCGGGAATCCAGCAGCAGATTGGCGTCTGCGTCGAACAGCCGGGCGCGAATGCGCGTCGGCGAGATCAACCGCCGCAGGACCGGGGCCACGCGCTCGGGGTTGATCGGGAATTCGAGGTCTTCGTCGTTGGGCACCGGTGTGATGCTCTGGCCGGCCTGGAGTTCGAGCAGCTTTTCCGGATCGATGGTGATCGAGTTGGTGTCAACCGATGCCGAGGCAGAGACGGCAGCGGCAATGATCTCGCCCTGGGTGAGCAGGCTCTCGACGCGCGCATCGATTAGTCCCTCGCGGAACTGGTTGAGATACATGATGCCACCGACCAGGACGATCAGTGCCGCAAGGTTGAAGAAGACGATCCGGCGCGTCAGGCTCGAAAACAGCGCGTGCCCGAAAATCCGGCGAATCAGCGTGAAGGGATGGGTGAACAGCCGACGCTGCTCGGAGCCGGAATCCGTCTCCTCCAGATGTCCCTCGTCAAGCTGCTGGGTCAATCCTCTGCCTTTCGCCCGTCTCGATGGCCCGCACCGATATCAGGGGCCATGGCTACGAGATCTTACGCTGCCTCGCGGAAGCGGTAGCCCACACCGTAAAGGGTTTCAATCATGTCGAAGTCCGTATCGACCATCTTGAACTTCTTGCGCAGCCGCTTGATGTGGCTGTCGATGGTCCGGTCGTCGACATAGACCTGTTCATCATAAGCGGCATCCATCAGCGCATCGCGGCTCTTCACGACGCCAGGACGCTGTGCCAGCGAGTGCAGGATCAGGAATTCGGTGACGGTCAGGGTGACAGGATCGCCCTTCCAGGTGCAGGTGTGGCGCTCCTGGTCCATGACCAATTGGCCACGTTCGAGCGTGCGCGCCTGCTGTTCCGCACTGCCCTTGGCAGGGCCGGCACCGGCCGCGAGGCTTTCGCGGCTTGCCGAGCGCCGCAGGATTGCCTTCACACGCTCCACAAGCAGGCGCTGGGAGAAGGGCTTCGTAATGAAGTCGTCGGCGCCCATCTTGAGGCCGAAGAGCTCGTCGATTTCCTCGTCCTTGGACGTGAGGAAGATCACCGGAATATCGGATTTCTGGCGCAGGCGGCGCAGGAGCTCCATGCCGTCCATGCGCGGCATCTTGATATCGAAGATGGCGAGCTGCGGCGGTCGGGCAAGAAGACCATCGAGAGCCGAGGCGCCGTCGGTGTAGGTTTCGACCTTGTAGCCTTCTGCTTCGAGTGCAATCGAAACCGAAGTCAGAATGTTGCGGTCGTCATCCACGAGGGCGATCGTCTGCATAGTGTACGTCTCCGTCATCGTTGCGCTGCTCCTGGTTCGTCCAGCCCAGCTCTGGTTCCACGGCAGTGCGATATGGGGATAAAGGTGGAACAAATTGTGGCAGAGGGGAAGGGTCAGGCCGAGGAGATTGCGCTCCAAGCGCAAAATAGCACTCTTCTAGGGTGGTTCTGCAGGCGGAATGGAAGCGGAACTAAACGATTTAAAAAGACCATTTTACGTTTTAAATCGATTAAATAATTGATATTATTATATTTTTTGCGACGACGCCTTGCAATTCGAACCTCTGCCGTTTAGTTTTCCCTCATTCAATGTTGTCCCATGTGAGAGGAAGGCGCACCATGGAGGAATTCGGCGTGAGGAACCCGGCTGCGGGGATCGCGGAAATCGGCTTGGGAAAGGCCGCCAGCGTTCGCTACAATCTCCTGGAGGCTGCACTCTATGAGGAAGCCATCCGCCGGGGCGAGGCCGAACTGACCGCCGATGGCGCGCTTCGTGCTCTGACGGGCCAGCACACTGGTCGCTCTGCCAAGGACAAGTTCGTCGTGCGCGACGACAAGACCGACGGTGAGATCTGGTGGGACAACAACAAGCCTATGTCGCCAGAGCATTTCGCGGTGCTGCATCAGGATATGCTGGCTCATGCTGCCGGCAAGGATCTCTTCGTGCAGGACCTGATCGGCGGTGCCGATGCGGACAACGCATTGCCAACGCGCGTCGTGACCGAATTCGCCTGGCACTCGCTCTTCATCCGCAACCTGCTGATCCGTCCGGAGCGTGAAGCTCTGGAAGGCTTCCTGCCAAAGCTGACGATCATCGACCTTCCGAGCTTCCGCGCGGACCCAGCCCGTCACGGCTGCCGTACCGAGACGGTGATTGCTTGTGACCTGACCAATGGCATCGTTCTGATCGGCGGCACGTCCTATGCCGGCGAGATGAAAAAGTCGGTCTTCACGGTCCTCAACTACCTGCTGCCGTCGAAGGGCGTCATGCCCATGCATTGCTCGGCAAATGTAGGCCCTGACGGTGACGCTGCCGTCTTCTTCGGCCTCTCCGGCACTGGCAAGACCACGCTTTCGGCCGATCCGAAGCGCACGCTGATCGGTGACGACGAGCATGGCTGGGGTGAAAACGGCATCTTCAACTTCGAAGGTGGCTGCTACGCCAAGACGATCCGTCTGTCGGCCGAAGCCGAGCCGGAGATCTACGCAACGACCAAGCGTTTCGGCACGGTTCTCGAAAACGTCGTGCTGGACGAAAACCGCGTTCCCGACTTCAACGATGGCTCGCTGACGGAAAACACGCGCTGCGCTTACCCGCTGCATTTCATTCCGAATGCTTCAGAGACCGGGATCGCACCGCATCCGAAGACGATTATCATGCTGACGGCCGATGCATTCGGTGTGTTGCCGCCGATCGCGAAGCTGACGCCGGAGCAAGCCATGTATCACTTCCTGTCCGGCTACACCGCAAAGGTCGCCGGCACGGAAAAGGGTGTAACCGAGCCGGAAGCGACCTTCTCGACATGCTTCGGCGCGCCCTTCATGCCGCGTCATCCGACGGAATACGGCAATCTGCTTCGCGACCTGATCGCGCGCCACGACGTCGACTGCTGGCTGGTCAACACCGGCTGGACGGGTGGCGCCTACGGCACCGGCAACCGCATGCCGATCAAGGCAACACGCGCTCTGCTGACCGCTGCGCTGACCGGTGAGCTGAAGAAGGCCGAGATGCGCACGGATGCAAACTTCGGTTTCGCCGTTCCGGTCGCAGTCGCAGGCGTCGACACGAAGATCCTGGATCCCCGTTCGACCTGGGCCGATGGAATGGCTTACGACGCCCAGGCCAAGAAGCTGGTCGGCATGTTCATCGACAACTTCGCGAAGTTCGAAGCCCACGTCGACGGCAAGGTCCGCGATGCAGCGCCCGGTATCCGCCTCGCGGCTGAATGACCGATTGAATTCCTTAGGTGGAGAGAGGCCCGGCAGGTTTGCCGGGCCTCTTTTGCTTGGCGCTTGCCTTTGCTGCAGCCTCGGCCGATATGGGATCGGAGAAAGAGACCGATGACATGGCAAGCGAACCCTTAGAGATCAACAACCGCATCACGATCGCGGGCTGGGAACTGACGGAGCAGTTCGTGCTGGCCGGCGGCCCGGGGGGACAGAACGTCAACAAGGTCTCGACCGCCGTCCAGCTCTTCTTCAATCTCTTGGGATCGCCGTCGCTGAACGACCGAGTGAAGCAGAATGCGGCCAAGCTTGCCGGCAAGCGCCTGTCGAAGGAAGGCGTGCTGATGATCGAGGCCAGCCGTTTTCGCAGCCAGGACCGCAATCGCGAGGATGCGCGCGAGCGTTTGAAGGAACTGCTTCTGGAAGCCGCCAAGCCGCCACCGCCGCCGCGGAAAAAGACCAAGCCTACAAAGGGCTCGATCGAACGGCGCCTCAAGGAAAAGTCCGGCCGCTCTGATGTGAAGAAAATGCGCGGCAAACCGACGGGAGATTGAGGATGGCTGGATCGAAAGCCGAGATCAGCCTTCAAGCCGGTCTCCGCTACCTGCCGGGCCGACTGGCTCGTGAGGCGCAGGAGGAACTGGTCGAGACAATCCGCGGCGTGGTCGCCGAGGCGCCGCTCTACGTTCCTGTAATGCCCGGCTCCGGTCGGCCCATGTCGGTGCGCATGACGAATTGCGGGCCACTTGGGTGGGTGACGGATAAGGAGCAAGGCTATCGGTATCAGCCGACCCATCCGCAGACGGGCATGCCTTGGCCCGACATCCCGCCCATGCTGCTCGAGCTCTGGCGGGAGCTTTCTGGTCACCCGAAGGATCCGGAAGCCTGCCTCGTCAACTTCTATGCCGACGACGCCAAGATGGGTCTGCATCAGGACCGCGATGAAACGGACTTCTCCGCGCCTGTGCTTTCCATCTCCCTCGGCAATACCTGTCTGTTTCGCATCGGCGGACTGGCGCGCACCGATCGCACCAAATCCCTGAAGCTGGAAAGCGGCGATATCTTCCTTCTCGGCGGAGAAGGGCGCCTCTGCTTCCACGGCGTCGACCGGATCTATCCGGGAACCTCGACGCTTCTGAAATCCGGCGGGCGGATCAACCTGACGCTCCGCCGCGTCAATCCATAGCCGGCGATCGATCGCCTACAGTTTTCTGAGCGCCACGGTTTCTACGAGGTGATTGTTGCCCTTGCGCAGAATGAGATCGGCGCGTGGTCGGGTCGGCAGAATGTTCTCGCGCAGGTTCTTCAGGTTGATGTTGGCCCAAAGCCCCTCGGCGATCTCCCTGGCCTCGTCTTCGCTGATGGTCGCGTAACGATGGAAGTAGGAATTGGGATCGCGGAACGCCGTCTGACGCAGCTTCATGAAGCGTTCAACATACCAGCGATGGATCGCATTCTCGTCCGCGTCGATATAGATCGAGAAGTCGAAGAAGTCCGAGACCATCGGCACGATCTTGCCGTCTGCCGGCAAGTTGCGCGACTGCAGCACGTTAATGCCCTCGAAGATCAGGATATCGGGACGGTCGATCACGCGGTGCTCATTCGGCAGCACGTCATAGGTCAGGTGCGAATAGCTGGGTGCCTTGACGTTCGGCAGGCCCGCCTTGATCGCCGACAGGAAGCGCAACAGCGCCCCGATGTCGTAGCTTTCCGGGAATCCCTTCCGGTTGAGAATACCGTTCTTCACCAGATGCGCGTTTGGATAGAGGAAGCCGTCGGTGGTAACGAGATCAACCTTGGGGCTCGAAGGCCAGCGGGCCAGCAGTTCCTTGAGGATACGCGCCGTCGTCGATTTGCCCACCGCCACAGATCCGGCGATGCCGATCACAAACGGTGTCTTGAACACGTCCGACATGCTGAGGAAGCGGTTGCGCTGCTCGAAAAGCAGCTGCGAGGATTCGACATGCGACGACAGCAAGCGCGACAGCGAAAGATAGATCCGGCGGACCTCATCAAGGTCGATCGGGTCGTCGATCGAGCGCAGCCGCTTAACTTCATCAGCCGTCAGCGTCAGCGGCGTATCGGCACGGAAATGCGCCCATTCCTCGCTGTCGAAGAACAGGTAGGGAGAATAGCCGTTCGCCTGGAAATGGTCGAGGACGTCTGGCGTTTCGGGGTCCCGCATAGCTATGGTCATGGATCCTGCCGACTGGCCTTTTCGCTCAGGCCCGTCTGAGCGGTCCGACGCTCAAGTTCCTGCATCACTGCTTGTAGCGGGATGTCCGCAATTTTCAATACGACCATCAGGTGATAGAGGAGGTCCGCGCTCTCGTAGACGAGGTTCTCGCGATCATCCTTGACCGCGGCCATGACGGCCTCGATCGCCTCTTCGCCGAGCTTCTTGGCCGCCTTTGCCTGACCCCCTGCTACGAGCTTTGCTGTCCAGGATTCACTTGGGCTTGCTTCGGCGCGGCTAGCAACGATGGCTTCCAGATCGGCAAGGGTGAAATTGCTCATGACAGGCCTTTCCGCGTCAGTCGAGACGCATGGCGATGCCGGCTGCGGCCATGTGAGCCTTGGCCTCAGCAATCGAATAGGTGCCGAAGTGGAAGATCGAGGCGGCAAGCACGGCAGTGGCATGGCCGTCGCGAATACCCGCCACCAGATCGTCGAGATTGCCGACGCCACCCGAGGCGATCACGGGCACGCGGACACTGTCGGCGATCGTGCGGGTGAGGCCGATATCATAACCGCTCTTCGTCCCGTCCCGATCCATTGACGTGACGAGCAGTTCACCCGCTCCACGCTCTACCATTTTGACTGCGAATTCGACCGCGTCGATCCCAGTCGGCTGGCGCCCGCCATGGGTGAAGATCTCCCAGCGATCCGTTTCGTCGGCGGCTGAAACCTTCTTCGCGTCAATGGAAACGACGATGCACTGGTTGCCGAACTTGTCGGCGGCTTCTGCAACGAAATCGGGGTTCTTCACCGCTGCCGAATTGATCGACACCTTGTCGGCGCCGCAAAGTAGGAGCTTGCGGATATCAGCCACGGCCCGAACACCGCCGCCGACCGTCAGCGGCATGAAGCAATGATCGGCGGTCTGGGCAACCACATCGAAGATCGTGTCGCGGTTATCCGAGGAGGCCGTGATGTCGAGGAAGCAAAGTTCATCGGCGCCTGCGGCGTCATAAGCCTTGGCAGCCTCGACCGGGTCACCGGCATCGATGAGGTCCACGAAGTTGACACCTTTCACGACGCGGCCGTCCTTGACGTCGAGGCAGGGGATCACGCGGGCTTTCAGTGTCATCGTTTTGTCCTCAACCTCTCGCAGCCTTGATCAGCGCCAGCGCCTCTGCAGGGTCGATACGCCCATCATAAAGCGCGCGACCGGAAATCGCACCTTCGAGCTTCCCAGCATCCGGTTCAAGCATGCGCTTGATATCCTCGATCGAGGCCAGGCCACCCGATGCAATCACGGGGATCGAAACGGCGGCGGCCAGTTCCAGGGTCGAGGCCCAATTGATCCCGGTCAGGATCCCGTCGCGGTCGATATCGGTATAGATGATGGCCGCAACGCCAGCGCCTTCGAAACGCTGGGCGAGTTCGATCACGCCGAGTTCGGATGCTTCCGCCCAGCCTTCAACGGCAACCTTGCCGCCCTTGGCGTCGATGCCGACGGCGACCTTGCCGGGGAACCGCTTGCAGGCCTCAATGACAAGCGCCGGATCACGCACGGCAACCGTACCGAGGATGACCCGCGATAGCCCGCGCGATAGCCAGCTCTCGATATGGTCGAGCGTGCGGATGCCACCGCCGAGCTGCACCGGGTTCTTCGTGGATTTCAGGATCGCATCGACGGCAGCGCCGTTGACGCTCTCTCCGGCAAAGGCGCCGTTGAGATCGACGACATGCAGCCATTCGAAGCCCTGATCTTCGAAGGCGCGTGCCTGCGCCGCGGGATCCGGATTGTAGACGGTCGCCTGGTCCATATCGCCCAGCTTGAGGCGAACGCACTGGCCGTCCTTGAGGTCGATGGCGGGAAAAAGGATCATGAGTGCATCCGTGCCCTTCAGGGCGTCCAGGTCAGGAAATTGGCGATGAGCTTCAGGCCAAGGGCCTGGCTTTTCTCGGGATGGAATTGTGCACCCACCATGTTGTCGCGCCCGACAAAGGCCGTCATTGCGCCACCGTAATCGGTCGTCGCGATGACATCCTCCGGCTTGCGCGCGGCAAGGTGATAGGAATGCACGAAATAGGCGTGCAGCCCGTCCGGGCCCGTCGGAATGCCGTCGAAGAGCGGATGCGGTCGATTGAGCGTCAGCGTATTCCAGCCGATCTGTGGGATCTTGAGCGACGGATCGGAGGGCGTCATTTCGACGACATCACCTTCAATCCAGCCGAAGCCGTCGGTCACGGTCTTCTCGAGACCACGCGATGACATGAGCTGCATGCCGACGCAGATGCCGAAGAAGGGACGGCCCTTGTTCTCGACGACCTCGGTGATCGCGTCATGCATGCCGGGAACGGCATCGAGCCCCTTGCGGCAGTCGGCGTATGCGCCGACACCCGGAAGCACGATCCGATCGGCGGTTGCGACCCGGTCTGCCTTGTCGGTGAGTTCGATCTCGGCGTCGAGCCCGGCCTCGCGGGCGGCCCGTTCGAATGCCTTGGTGGCCGAGCGCAGATTGCCCGAGCCGTAATCGATGATAGCTACACGCATGTTGTCCAGTCCTTTCTGCTCGACGGTCCGGGTTCAACGCCCGAACCGGAGCAAGGTGGCATTTCCCCCATGGGGGAAGACGCCCCTTAAACCAGGGTGCCCTTGGTGGAGGGGATACGGTTTGCTTGCCGCGGATCGACTTCGGTTGCCGTGCGAAGCGCGCGCGCGACCGCCTTGAAGCAGGTTTCGGCGATATGATGGTTGTTGGCGCCGTAATGGTTCAGCACATGCAGCGTGATTCCGGCGTTCTGGGCGAGAGCCTGGAAGAACTCGCGCACCAGTTCGGTGTCGAAGGTGCCAATCTTCGGCGCGCTGAAATCAACGTTCCATACGAGGAACGGCCGACCGGAGACGTCGATGGCCGCCTTCGTCATCGTCTCGTCCATGGCAAGATCGATCGATGCATAGCGCGTGATGCCCTTGCGGTCGCCAAGCGCCTTGGAGATCGCCTGGCCGAGCGCGATGCCCGTGTCCTCGACGGTGTGGTGATCGTCGATATGCAGGTCGCCCTTCACATCGATATCCATGTCGATCAGCGAGTGGCGGCAGAGCTGGTCGAGCATATGATCGAAGAAGCCCACGCCCGTCGAAATCTTGCCCGTGCCGGTGCCGTCGATGTGGACGGAAACCGAGACCGAGGTTTCGTTGGTCTTGCGGGAAACTTCGCCTTTACGCTCTGCCATCTGGCTGCTCCATGAGGATCTCGGCCCTCCCATAACAGCAGGGCGGTGAAATATCCAGAAGTTACATTGCGCTGCCGCAAGGCGCTGCCGCAGCTTTTGCCGCAGATTGCAATCGTTGAAAGCCCACTTACATAGGAACCGACAAACCGGGCCGGACAGCCCGCTCCACAAGGCCCGCATGGGCGGGTAACAGGTGACTGATGACAACGATTATTACCGTACGCAAGGACGGCAAGGTGGTAATGGCCGGTGACGGACAGGTCAGCCTCGGCCAGACCGTGATGAAGGGCAATGCCCGCAAGGTTCGCCGCATCGGCAAGGGCGGCGAGGTGATTGCAGGCTTTGCCGGTGCAACAGCCGATGCCTTCACCCTGCTTGACCGTCTCGAAAAGAAGCTCGAGCAGTATCCTGGCCAGTTGATGCGCGCTGCCGTCGAGCTTGCCAAGGACTGGCGCACCGACAAGTATCTGCGCAATCTCGAAGCTATGATGCTGGTTGCCGACAAGTCGATCACACTCGCAATCACCGGCAATGGCGACGTGCTTGAGCCCGAGCACGGCACAATCGCGATCGGCTCCGGGGGCAACTTTGCCTATGCGGCCGCCCGTGCCCTCATGGATACCGATCGCTCGGCGGAGGATATCGCGAAGCGCGCGCTCACGATCGCCGGCGACATCTGCGTCTACACCAACAACAACATGGTGGTTGAAACCCTCGACGCCGACTGATGGCTGTCGGGAAGGTCCCACCGCAAGCGACGATGCGCGGCCCCGCGGCATCGTGAGGAGTAAGCTGAATGACCAATTTCTCTCCGCGCGAGATCGTCTCTGAACTCGACCGCCATATCATCGGCCAGCATGAGGCCAAGCGGGCGGTCGCGATCGCGCTCCGCAACCGCTGGCGCCGCCAGCAGCTTTCGGATGACCTCCGTGACGAGGTCATGCCGAAGAACATCCTGATGATCGGTCCGACCGGTGTCGGCAAGACGGAAATCTCCCGTCGTCTGGCCAAGCTCGCCGGTGCGCCTTTCATCAAGGTCGAGGCCACCAAGTTCACCGAAGTCGGCTATGTCGGCCGTGATGTCGAGCAGATCATCCGCGACCTCGTCGAGGTCGGCATCACCCTGATCCGCGACAAGAAGCGACAGGAAGTGCAGGCCAAGGCGCATCAGCTGGCCGAAGAGCGCGTGCTTGACGCCCTGGTTGGCGCGACCGCGTCTCCTGCCACCCGCGACAGCTTCCGTAAGAAGCTGCGCAACGGCGAACTGGATGACAAGGAGATCGACATCGAGGTGGCCGACAGCGGCTCCGGTGCGCCCGGCTTTGAGGTTCCCGGCATGCCTGGCGCCAATATCGGCATCCTCAACCTGTCGGAAATGTTCGGCAAGGCCATGGGCAACCGGACCAAGAAGGTCCGTACCACCGTCAAGGCCTCCTATGGCGATCTGATCCGTGACGAGTCGGACAAGCTGATCGACAACGAAGTCATCCAGCGGGAGGCACTGCGGTCCGTCGAGAATGACGGCATCGTCTTCCTCGACGAGATCGACAAGATCGCCGCCCGCGAGGGTGCGATGGGTGCTGGCGTCTCGCGTGAAGGCGTGCAGCGTGACCTGCTGCCGCTGGTCGAAGGGACCACGGTTGCCACCAAGTATGGGCCGGTGAAGACCGACCACATTCTCTTCATCGCATCGGGAGCCTTCCACGTCTCCAAGCCGTCGGACCTCCTGCCGGAACTGCAGGGTCGTCTGCCGATCCGGGTCGAGCTGAAGCCGCTGACCAAGGAAGACTTCCGCCGCATCCTGACGGAGACAGAGGCAAGCCTGATCCGCCAGTACAAGGCGCTGATGGCCACGGAGGAGATGGATCTCGACTTCACCGAGGATGCGATTGATGCCCTTGCCGATGTCGCGGTCCAGCTGAACGAGACAGTCGAGAACATCGGTGCCCGCCGTCTCCAGACGGTCATGGAACGAGTCCTGGATGAGATCTCCTTCCATGCGCCGGATCGGAGCGGCTCCGCGGTGATGATCGATTCGGCCTATGTGCAGGAACACGTCGGCGATCTCGCCGCAAACACGGACTTGAGCCGCTACATCCTGTGATCTTTGTGCATCTATGGGCGGCTTTCACCCCCGGCGTGCCGGGAAAGTGAAGGCGACCCATATCGACAATACAGGCGCCCCTTATGTAAGGAGTGCCGCTGTCGGATAACGGTCGCCCTGCGTCGCCAATCCGTTCAGGGACAAGTGTCCAGGGGCCGTCCATCGTGCTGAACATTGCCAGAAATCTGATCGTCGCCGTCACGCTGTTTGGGCTAGTGCCCTCAGCGTCTTTTGCTGACGAGAAGGTACCCGCAGGCAATCGCAACGTGGAACAGCCGGCAATCCCCGGTGCTTCTGTGCGTCGCACCAAGGCCGGCAAGACCAGTTTCGATCTGAAGTACGAGAAGGTCCGCGATCTCCTCCAGAACGACTCGGCACTCGTCGGCAAGATCAAGAAGACCGCAGCTGCCTACGGTATCGCTCCCATCCACATGGTGGGTGCCATCGTCGGTGAACACACCTACAATGTCGACGCCTATGACAGCCTGCAGAGCTATTACGTGAAGGCTGCTTCCTATGCCGGAAACAGCTTCCGTTTCGGCTATAAGGACGAGAGCATTGCCGACTTCGTCAGCCGGCCGGAATTTGCCGAATGCAATGGCTTTTCGGATTCCTACCGTCTGTGGACCTGCCGGGAAGACGTCTGGCAGGAGCGCTTCCGTGGGAAGTCTGTGGGTGGCACATCCTATCCCAACAACCGTTTCAGCGCCGTTTTCTTCCAGCCCTTCTATGCGGGTCAGACATTCGGTCTCGGCCAGATCAACCCTCTGACGGCCCTGATGCTGTCCGACCTCGTGCATGAGAAGTCCGGCTATCCGAAACTCGACGAGAATGATGCGGCCGGTGTCTACAAGGCCATCATGGATCCAGATATCTCGCTCGCCTACATGGCGGCAGTAATCCGAAAGTCCATCGATGACTACAGGCAGATCGCCGATGTCGACATTTCCGGCAACCCCGGCCTGACGGCGACGCTTTTCAACATCGGCAATTCCCAGCAGCGCGCACGCGCACTGGCTGCCAAGCGTGCGAGTGGTGCGGCGAATTGGCCGGAAGAGAACTATTATGGCTGGCTGATCAATGATCGGCTGGACGAGTTGGAAGCCCTGCTCTAACTCCTAAAGGGGCCCCGGCGCCCCGAGGGAGCATGACATGGACGCGAGTCTGCGCAGATCGACCTTTGAGCCACCGGCCCCAGTGCCGCGGACCGTACCGCCAAGCCGGCTCGAAATCATTCGCACGGTCTTGAAGAACCCACTCGAACTCTGGGGCCTTCCGTCCTACACCTGGCCCTGGATCGTCACGCGCTTTTTCGGCCAGACGACCATCATTGGCAATGATCCCGGCCTTATACGGCACGTTCTCGTCGACAACGCTGCAAACTACGAGATGTCCGAAATCCGTCAACTCGTGCTCAGGCCAATCCTCCGCGACGGTCTGTTGACCGCGGAGGGCAGCATCTGGAAACGGTCGCGCAAGGCCATGGCGCCAGTGTTCACGCCGCGGCACGCTCGCGGCTTCGCGCATCAGATGCGTGAGCAGAGCGAACACTTTCTGGACCGCTACGAGGCGGGCGGGCAAGGTGTAGTTCGCGACATCGCGGTGGATATGACGGAGCTCACCTATGCGATCCTGTCTGAGACCCTGTTCTCCGGTGGCATCATCTCCGAACAGGGCGACTTCGCCAAAGACGTTGATGACCTCCTGCACAGCATGGGTCGCGTCGACCCGCTCGATTTGCTGAAAGCGCCCAAGTGGATCCCGCGCCTGACCCGCATTCGTGGTCTTGGCGTGCTCCGTAAGTTTCGCGAACTCGTGCGCCGGACCATGGATCATCGCCGGTCCCTCATTAAAACGGATCGGGACAAGGCACCGGATGACTTCCTGACGCTCCTGCTTGAACTGGAAGGGCCCGATGGCCTGACCTCGGAGGAAATCGAAGACAATATCCTGACTTTCATCGGAGCCGGCCATGAGACGACAGCCCGTGCGCTCGCCTGGACGCTCTACTGCGTAGCCCATTGTCCCGATGTCAGGGATGCGATGGAACATGAGATCGACGAGGTGATTGCGTCCGGCGCAGATCCCGTCGAATGGCTCGACCGTATGCCGCACGTCCGGGCCTCATTCGAGGAGGCAATGCGGCTTTACCCGCCGGCGCCCTCGATCAACCGCGATGCAATCGCCGATGACCGATACACTGCTCCGAACGGCGAGGTGGTTGAAATCGCCAAGGGTACCACGGTGCTCGTCATGCCCTGGACCCTGCACCGCCACGAGCTTTACTGGGACAAGCCGCGCGTCTTCGATCCCTCGCGCTTCCTGCCCGGCGAGCGGGAAAAGATTGGCCGCTTCCAGTATCTGCCGTTTGGCGCCGGACCGCGCGTGTGCATCGGCGCCACTTTCGCGCTACAGGAAGCCGTGATCGCGCTCGCTGTTCTGATGCAGAAATATCGATTTGAGACCACGCCGCAGACCAAGCCCTGGCCCGTGCAGAAACTGACCACCCAACCGGCTGGGGGCCTGCCGATGCGGGTCACCCCGCGTTAGCCGTAAAGCGGCGTCATCCTGCCGCTCCCTCGCTGGAATTCGTAACAGGCCTTGTGCCATAAGGGATGCCGCGCCATTCCGGCGGGCATCATGGGGAAGACTGCGTGACATCCGACTACATGCTGGGCATCGATACCGGCGGCACCTATACCGACGCCGTGATCTACAGCGAGACGCATGGGATCATTGCCAAGGCGAAATCGCTGACCACCCGCCATGATCTATCGATCGGGATCTCCGGCGCGCTCGAAAGTGTGCTTTCCGAATCGGCAATCGACCCCACGGCAATTAGTCTGGTTTCTCTTTCGACGACGCTGGCGACCAACGCTCTGGTCGAAGGGCAGGGTGGCCGCGCCGGCCTGATCATGATCGGTTTCGGGCCGGAAGACCTGAAGCGAGATGGTCTGGCCGAAGCCCTGGGCAAGGATCCCGTCCTGTTCATCGCCGGCGGCCACGATGTTCATGGCAACGAGACCGCCTTTGATTCGGCGACCCTGGAATCCGCTTTGCCGGAACTTGCGGCCAATGTTTCGTCCTTCGCGATCGCTGGTTATTTCGCCGTCCGCAATCCAGCGCATGAGCAACGGGCGCGCGACATCATTCGCCGGCATTCCGGCCTGCCAGTCACCTGCAGCCATGAGCTTTCCTCCAAGCTTGGTGGACCGCGTCGCGCACTGACCACGCTTCTCAACGCCCGGCTGGTTGCCATGATCGACCGCCTCATCGGCTCGGCCGAACGTTACCTCTTGGAGCGCGGAATACGGGCCCCCCTGATGGTGGTCCGTGGTGATGGCGCATTGATCTCGGCCTCGGAAGCCCGTTTGCGGCCCATCGAAACCATTCTTTCCGGTCCCGCAGCAAGCCTCGTCGGCGCCCGGCACTTGACCGGCCTCAACGATGCCGTTGTGTCTGATATCGGCGGCACCACGACCGATGTCGCCGTGATGGAGGCCGGCCAGCCACGCCTGGACCAGGATGGTGCGGTTGTCGGTGGTTATAGAACCATGGTCGAAGCGGTGGCCATGCGCACCTTCGGACTTGGTGGTGATTCGGAAGTGCGCTTCGACGATCGCGGTCTGGCAGGCAAGATCGAACTCGGCCCACGACGTCTCGTGCCCTTGAGCCTCGCAGCAGCCCTGCATGGGCCGGCGATCACCGACGTGCTCGAGCGCCAGTTGCGTGCGCCGCATCTGGGGCGCCATGACGGGCGCTTTGCTGTCCGCACCGGCGTGCCAGATCATCTCGCCGCTGGTCTCCAACCGCAGGAGGCCGTCCTTTTCGACAAGATCGGCGCCGTGCCGTTGCCGCTCGACCAGCTGATTAGCTTCACTCAACAGAAGGCAACGCTCGACCGCCTGGTCGCCCGCGGTCTTGTCCATATCTGCGGGCTGACCCCATCGGATGCCATGCATGTCCTGGAACGTCAGGGTCAGTGGGACCGCAGGGCAGCCGAACTCGGGATGATGCTGGCGCTCCGCCAGAAGGATGGCGCCGGCCAGCCCATCGCCCAGACCGTGGAGATCCTGAGTCAGCAGATTGTCGATCGTCTCACGCGCCAGTCGGCGGAGGTGATTCTGTCAGCAGTCTTTGCCGAGGATGGCCTTCCCGACATCGATCCGGCCCGATCCGTACTCATCGACCGCGCCCTTCGCCGCGAGACGGGTATAGCCAGATTCAACCTCTCCCTGGACCGGCCGCTGATCGGCCTCGGCGCGTCTGCGGGCGTATACTACCCGGCCATTGCGGCAATGCTCGCATCCGATTTTGCAGTGCCGGCGGATGCTGACGTCGCCAATGCCGTCGGTGCTGTGGTCGGACAGGTGCGCAGCAGCGTCGCCGTTACCGTCAGTTCGCCGGAAGAAGGGCTCTTCATCATCACCGGTGGCGGCGAGGCGGAGCGGGTGGCAGACGAGGCGGCAGCGCTGGAAAGGGCGCGGCTGCTGGCGAGCGAACTTGCGCGCACTAGGGCCGAAGCGAACGGCGCTGTAGATGTCGTACTTCTGCTCAGGGAAGAACAAGACGCCCCGGAGATCGAGGGGCGGCGCAAGCTTGTCGAAGCCCGCATCACGGCCACGGCGACGGGGCGTCCCAGAACGGCCCGCAACTGACTTTCTAAAATGGAAACAATATTTCTAATTTATGCAAGATTGACTGGGAATACGTTTCAGGGATGCTGTGGTCAACAGCGACATCAGTGCGAGGAGTGACGTCATGACATCAGTTGATACCCACGGACTTTCGGTGGACAAGCGCCTCTACGACTTCATTGTGAGCAAGGCGATTCCTGGTACGAACGTCGACGCTGACGTATTCTTCGCCGGCTTCTCGAAGATCGTGCACGAGCTGGCACCCAAGAACCGTGCCCTGCTCGCCAAGCGCGACGACCTCCAGGCTGAGATTGATGTCTGGTATCGCAAGAACGGGGCACCCACCGATCTCGGCGCCTATGAAAGCTTCCTTCGCGAGATCGGCTACCTGCTGCCAGAAGGTCCGGACTTCAAGATCGAGACGGCCAATGTCGATCCGGAGATCTCGTCGATTGCAGGGCCGCAGCTCGTCGTGCCTGTCATGAACGCGCGCTATGCCCTGAACGCGGCCAACGCTCGCTGGGGGTCGCTCTACGATGCGCTGTACGGAACCGACGCAATTTCTGAAGCTGATGGTGCGGAGAAGGGCAAGGGCTACAATCCGGTTCGCGGAGCCAAGGTCGTCGCCTGGGCAAAATCCTTTCTCGACCGCAGCCTGCCACTCGCTGGCGGTAGCTGGACGGATGTAACCGGCTTCGATTTCGAAAACGGCGCCCTTTTCGTCGAAACCAGCAACGGACGGACCGGGCTTTCCAGCCCGGACCAGTATGTCGGTTTCAAGCGTGAGAACGATAAGGCATATCGCCTCTATTTCCGCACCAACGGCCTGCACACTCTGGTCTTCATTGATCCTGACAGCCTGATCGGCAAGGACGATCCCGCCGGCATCGCCGATGTCGGCCTGGAATCGGCGCTCACCACGATCATGGATTGCGAGGATTCGGTTGCCGCCGTCGACGCGGAGGACAAGGTCACCGTCTATTCCAACTGGCTCGGCCTGATGAAGGGCGATCTGACCGAGGAAGTCACGAAGGGTGGCAAGACCTTTACCCGCGCCTTGAGTGATGACGTATCGCTGATTGGCCCGGATGGCGCCGCCAAGACCTTGCCGGGCAGATCGCTGATGCTCGTTCGCAATGTCGGCCACCTGATGACCAACCCTGCGATCACCGACAGGGACGGCAACGAAGTCCCGGAAGGCATCATGGATGCGGCGATCACCGCCCTGATCGCTTTGCACGATATCGGCCCGAACGGTCGGCGCAAGAACTCGCGTGCCGGCTCGATGTATGTCGTAAAGCCGAAGATGCATGGGCCGGAAGAGGTGGCCTTCGCCTGCGAGATCTTCTCGCGCGTCGAAGCACTGATCGGCATGGCGCCCAACACGATCAAGATGGGCATCATGGACGAGGAGCGTCGCACCACCGTCAACCTTAAGGAATGCATTCGCGCCGCCCGCGAGCGTGTCGTCTTCATCAACACGGGCTTCCTTGATCGCACCGGCGACGAGATCCACACCTCGATGGAAGCCGGCCCCATGATCCGCAAGGGCGACATGAAGCAGGCGGCCTGGATTGCTGCCTATGAAAACTGGAACGTCGATATCGGTCTTGAATGTGGCCTCTCTGGCCACGCCCAGATCGGCAAGGGCATGTGGGCCATGCCGGATCTGATGGCGGCGATGCTGGAGCAGAAGATTGCCCATCCGAAGGCCGGCGCCAACACGGCCTGGGTTCCATCGCCGACGGCTGCGACCCTGCACGCCACGCATTATCACAGCGTCAACGTGGCGGAGGTGCAGAAGGGCTTGAAGTCCCGCCCGCGCGCAAAGCTTGCCGATATTCTTTCGGTCCCGGTCGCGACCCGGCCGAACTGGACGCTGGAAGAAATCCAGCGCGAACTGGATAACAATGCCCAGGGTATTCTTGGCTATGTGGTGCGCTGGATCGACCAGGGTGTTGGCTGCTCGAAGGTGCCGGACATTAACAATGTCGGTCTGATGGAAGACCGGGCGACCTTGCGAATTTCCGCCCAGCACATGGCCAACTGGCTGCATCATGGCGTGGTATCGCAAGAACAGGTCGTTGAGACGCTGAAGCGTATGGCGGTCGTTGTCGACGGTCAGAATGCCGGTGATCCGGCCTATGTGCCGATGGCACAGGATTACGAAGGATCGGTCGCATTCCAGGCCGCCCTCGATCTGGTCCTGAAGGGGAGGGAACAACCCAATGGTTATACCGAGCCGGTCCTCCACCGCCGCCGCATCGAGTTGAAGGCGAAGTCGGCCGCCTGACATCTGGCAGTCCAAACCCAAACGAAAAGACCCGCCGGAGCGATGCGGCGGGTCTTCTTCTGTAACTCGATTGTCTTGGAAGCTTACTGCTGAACGACCACCTTGGCGTTCCGGCCCGGCTTCACGCGATTGTAGAGGTCGATCACATCCTGGTTCATCAGGCGGATGCAGCCCGAAGACGCAGCCGTACCGATCGAGGCCCATTCCGGCGTGCCGTGCAGGCGGAACAGCGTGTCCTGACCCTTCTCGTTGAAGAGATACATGGCCCGGGCGCCGAGCGGGTTGCGCAGGCCGGGATCCATCCCTTTTTCGACATACTTGGCGACTTCAGGCTTGCGCTCTGCCATTTCCTTCGGCGGATGCCAGGTCGGCCATGCCTGCTTCCATGCGATATAAGCCTCGCCTTCCCAGGCAAAACCCTGCTTGCCGACGCCGATGCCGTAACGAACGGCCTTGCCGCGCGGCAGCACGTAGTAGAGGAAGCGCTCGCGCGTATTCACGACGATCGTGCCCGGCTTTTCCTTGGTCGCATAATCGACAATTTGTCGGTGAAACTTCTTGTCGATCTTCTGGATCGGGATCGCCGGCAAGGCATAACCTGCATCGGTCACCGAGCCGTAGGATTCGCTGAAGATCTGGACCTTGGTGGTTTCGGCGACTTCGGTCTTGTCGCCGGTCGTCGTCGTGCAGCCTGCAAGGCCGATGGACATTACCAGGCCGAGCGCAGTCAGAATATTGCGGAAGCGCATAAGGAAGCTCATGAGTGATGGCTGGAAGATGGCTCGGTGACCATCCTTGATTATGGTTTATTTTGAATTAATCTCGGCAGTGCAAGTGCCGTACTTCCGCCGAATGTCTTCGGCGGTGCAAAATGACTCCGCATTGCTTTTTTGCAACAGACTTGATCGCGCGGAGCGGAGTTATTCATGACCTTAGTCTCTGTCACGGTAAACAATCCCTTAATCGATGGGCGCCAGTCTGATCGCGCGTTGATGATTCGTCGCGGCGTGCAGATCCTCTTGGCGGAGATGCGATTCGCCATTCTACCCGAGTTGACGCTTGCCAACGGGAGACGGGCCGATCTGATTGCTCTCTCGGAAAAGGGGGAGATCTGGATCGTCGAGATCAAGTCCTCGATCGAGGATTTCCGTGTCGACCGGAAGTGGCCCGATTATCGTCGCTACTGCGATCGTCTCTTCTTCGCCACCCATGCGGGCGTGCCGCTGGAAATCTTCCCGGAAGACTGCGGGTTGTTTTTGTCGGATGGATATTCGGGGCATATCGTGCGGGATGCGCCGGAGCATCGCCTCGCACCGGCCACACGCAAATCCGTCACGCTCGATTTTTCGAGAGCTGCAGCGCAGAGGCTGATGGCCGCCGAATGGGCGGCGCAGCTGAAGACGTACTGATCTTACTTCGGTGCGCGCTTGGCGAGAATTCGCTGCAACGTCCGGCGATGCATGTTGAGCCGCCGTGCCGTCTCGGAGACGTTACGGTCGCAGCTCTCGTAGACGCGCTGAATATGCTCCCAGCGGATCCGGTCGGCCGACATCGGGTTCTCCGGTATCTCCGCCTTTTCGCCCGGCCGCTGGGTGAGGGCAAGATAAACGTCGTCAGCATCCGCGGGCTTTGCCAGGTAATCAAGAGCGCCGAGCTTTACGGCAGTGACGGCAGTGGCAATGTTGCCGTAGCCGGTGAGCACGATGATGCGCGTGTCAGACCGGCGCTCGCGGATCGCCTCGATGACGTCGAGGCCTGTCCCGTCACCTAGCCTCAGATCGACCACGGCATAGGCGGGCGCTGCTTCCTTGGCTTTGGCGATGCCTTCGGCGACGGAGCCTGCAAGCTCCACGACGAACCCGCGGCTCTCCATTGCTCTTGCGAGGCGACGCAGGAACGGCGCGTCGTCATCGACGATCAGGAGCGACGGATCCGGGCCGAGATCGTGACTGCCCGCCTGCTGGGCGCCGGCTGCGGGTTTTGCCACCTGTGATGCTGCGTCTGCCATCTTCGTGTTCCTGCGACTGTTCCAAAAAGTCCGCTATCGACCTTATGCGTTCCAAGGCCCGACAGGTAAAGTCATAACGACGTGTCCAATTCCATGTATTCGCGCGGCCAGATGACCACGACACGCGCCCCGGATCCCTCAGGGCTGCGGTTTTCGAACCTGAGGCTGGCGCCGGATCGTTCGAGGAGCGTTTTTGCGATGAACAGGCCCAGCCCCAGACCACCGGCACGCGTTTCATTCTGCCTGCTGGTAACATAGGGCTCGCCAATTCTTTGCAAGACCCCGGCCGAGAATCCCGCCCCGTCATCCTCGATGGTCACGGTCACCTCCGCTGCCGTGTGCTCGACACTCACAGTCACCTTCGATCGCGCATAGTCGACCGCGTTCTCGAGCAGATTGCCAAGGCCATAGAGAATGGCCGGATTGCGGGTCCCGACAGGTTCGAGCGCCCGATCGGACAGTTCGATCAGCTCGACCTTCACTCCGAACTCCCGATGCGGTGCGATGACCTCTTCGATCATCGATGACAGGGGAAGCTCGCGCATATGCGCCTCCCCCTCCGTGGCGAGTGACGTCAGCCGGCGCAGGATGTCGCGGCAGCGTTCGCTCTGGCTGCGCAGCAGCTGCACGTCTTCCCGGTAGCGCTCGTCATGGCCGAGGTCGCGCTCCATCTCCTTCGCAACGACGCTGATCGTGGCCAGCGGCGTGCCGAGCTCGTGCGCCGCGGCGGCGGCCAGCCCGTCGAGCTGGTGCAGGTGCTTTTCTCGCTGCAGAATGAGTTCGGTCGCCGTCAGCGCATCTGAAAGCAGGGTCGCCTCCTGTGAGACGCGATAGGCATAGAAGGCGGCGAAGGCCATCATCGACACGATCGAACTCCACATGCCGAGCTGCAGCAGCGGATGGACCTCGAGGCTGCGCCCCTCGAACCAGGGCAGGGGATACGGCGTGAAGGCGAGAAGGGTGATGAAGGCGAGTGCGGTGACGAAGAGCGCGATCGAATGTCGGCTCGGCTGTGACGCAAAGGAAATGATGACGGGAATGCAGATGAGCGGCGCGAACGGGTTGTTCAAACCGCCGGTGATGAAGAGCAGCGCGCCCATCTGGAAGAGGTCGAGGGAGAGCACGGCGAAGGCCGCCGCGGGCTCCAGGCGATAGGTCGACGGAAAAGCCACCGACAGCAGCGAATTGGCGGCTGCAAGCGCTGCAATCAACCCAAGGCATGTCATGACCGGCAGGGGAAACTCGAACCAGAGAGCGACCACGAGGATAGTCAGCAACTGACCGGCGACGGCAACCCAGCGCAGCCTGACCAGCGTCTCCAGGCGCAGACGCCGGCTGCTCGGTCCGAATTTCGCTGCCAGATCCATGGTCATCGTTCTGCCTCTCTCAGCCGCCGACCTTCAGGTCCCGCGGGGTTTCGCTCGTGTGGTCGGATCCGCCGCCGCGGGATCTTCCGGCCATGGATGTTTCGGATAACGTCCTCGCATATCGGCGCGGACGTCCTTCCAGGATCCCGCCCAGAACCCGGGAAGATCCCGTGTGGTCTGAATGGGTCGATGCGCCGGCGAGGTCAACTCCAGAAGCAGTGGCAATTTGCCGCCGCCGATTGTCGGGTGCGTCTTCAGCCCAAACAGCTCCTGCACCCGGATTTGCAGCAGCGGTTCGTCGCCCTCGTAATGGATCGGATGCGATTGACCGCTGGGCGCGGTGAAATGAGTGGGAACCAGTTTGTCCAGGTCTCGTAACGACCCGGATGGCACAAGCGCCATCAACCCGTCATAAAGGCTTGCCGTCGTGACCTCCTGAAAGCTCGTCACCCCGGACTGAAAGGGAACGAACCAGTCGTCGAGCCGTGCAATCAGCCCCTCGTCCGTCGCGTCCGGCCAGGGTTCGCCGAGGCTCCTGTGGAGGAAGCCCAGTCTCTGACGCAGCTGGGCAGCAGCCTTTGAAAAGGGCAGCACGGTGAGGCCCAGGAGCCGGACCCCTTCCGCCAGTGCGCGCGCCGCGTCCTCGCCTTTTGGCTTTGGCAGCGGTTGTTCGTCGAAAATGATTGCGCCCAGCCGCGTGATGCGCCGCGCCCGGACCTGACGGCTCGCCATATCGAAGCCACTCTCATTGACCGTCCTGATGGCGTCGGGCTTCAGAGATTCGATGTCGCCGCGTGTTACCTCGGCGGCGGCAAGCACGCGGGCCTGGGCGGCCTTTCCCGTAAGATCGGCGATCACCAGAAGCTCGGCACCCGCCAGTCGTTCGCTGGCCGCAATCTCGGCGCCACGCCCGTTCGCCATCACAAATCGCCCCCGCCCGCCACGCTGACGTGCGATACGATCAGGGAAAGCATGGATCAGCAACGCGCCGGCGGACACCGTGAGTTTGCTGTCCTCGGTTTCTTGGTCTGTCATGCCCGACGAGAGGCGAAGCGCCAGGCTGCGTGCATTGCGCGCCCGTTCGCCTTTATCACGGCGGAACTGTCGCAGCCTCTCGTCCAGATCCAGATCGCTGCCGCCCAGTCCCTGTTCGGTCAGAAGCACGGCCAGTTCAGCGGCGACCCGCGCCTGTCCATGTTCGCCGGCTCCGATCACCATGGCTGCAAGCCGCGGCGGCAGACCGAAGTCGCGCATGCGCCGACCCTTGGCGGTCAGTTGCAAGCCCTCGTCCAGTGCGCCAAGCCCGATCAGCAGCTGCCGCGCCTCCTTGAGGGCGGCCTCGGGCGGCATGTCGAGCAAAAGCAGCTGTCGCGGGTCAAAGACTCCCCAATGTGCCATGTCCAGGGCGAGACCCGAGAGGTCGCTCGCCAGGATCTCGGCCGGTGTGAAGGCCGGAAGGGCGGCCGTCTGTCCCGCATGCCAGAGCCGGATCGCAATTCCAGGCTCGGTTCGGCCCGCGCGACCCGCGCGCTGGTCCGCAGATGCCTTGGAAACACGGACGGTTTCAAGCCGCGTGATCCCCGTGGACGGCTCAAACACCGGCAGTCTTTGCAATCCGCTGTCGATCACCACCCGTACGCCATCAATGGTAATCGACGTCTCCGCGATCGAGGTCGACAGCACGATCTTGCGCATGCCGGGCTTCGCCGGCTGTATTGCCGCATCCTGTTCGGCCTGACCGAGCATGCCATAAAGCGGTGCGAGCAGGGTATCCGGCCCGATCCTTCCCTGCAGCCGCTCCGCCACGCGCCGGATTTCGGCCTGCCCGGGCAGGAAGGCGAGGATGGACCCCTTCTCCTCCGTCAGTGTCCTGAGGATGGTCGATGCCACTGCATCTTCCACCCGTTCGTCACCCGGCCTGTCCCGATGGAAGATCTCCACCGGAAAGCTCCGGCCCTCGCTCAGGATGACGGGGGGATTGCCCAGCAGGGCAGCGATGCGCTCGACATCGAGCGTCGCCGACATCACGACGATCCTCATGTCGGGGCGCAGGGCCGTCTGCGCATCGAGTGCAAGTGCAAGACCGAGATCGGCATCCAGCGACCGCTCGTGAAACTCGTCGAACAGCACCGCAGCCACGCCGTTCAGCTCGGGATCGTCGAGGATCATCCGCACGAAGACGCCTTCGGTGACCACCTCGATCCGAGTGCGGCTACCAATGCGGTTGTCAAGCCGCATGCGATAGCCGACGGTCTGCCCCACGGCCTCCCCAAGCAGAGCCGCCATGCGCGATGCCGCAGCGCGCGCCGCAAGACGTCTGGGCTCGAGCAGGATGATCCGCCCGTCTCCGCGCCAGAGCTGGTGCAGAAGATGCAGCGGAACCAGCGTTGTCTTGCCAGCGCCAGGCGGAGCAGACAGGACGGCGCGATTTTCGTTTGCGAGCGCCTCGGCCAGCGCGCCGAGATGCGCTGAGATCGGCAGATGCGGAAGCGGTGCAGCAGCGGTCACGAAAGAGCCGTCTCCCGGCTGGCCGTCTCGTAGGCGAGAATGGCGCCGGCAAGATCCTCGAGAGCCGCACCAACCGATTTGAACAGGGTAATCTCATCCGGGCTCTTGCGCCCCTGGAAACCGGCGACCAGTTCGGTCAGTTCCGCAACGACATGCGTGTGGTCGATCACGCCGGAGGCGATCGGCTGCAGGATGTCGCCGGCTTCCGCGAAGGCTCCCGCCCGGGTATCGACAAAAACCCGGGCCCGCCGAACGGCCTCGTCGTCGCTTTCACGCATCTCCCTGGTGAAGGCGCCGATCAGGTCGAGATGTGCTCCGGGCTTAAGCCAGTCCCCCCGGATCAGAGGTGAGCGGGACAAGGTGGCACAGGAGACGATGTCCGCCTGGCGAGCCGCGGTCTCGAGATCGTCGGCCACGCTGACCGGGTGGCCGAGGGCACAGGCCTCGGAGGCTGCCTGCGCGGCCTTCTGCATGTCGCGGCCCCAGATCAGCACCTCGCGGAGGCGCCGAACCCGGCTATGCGCTTCGATCAGGTTGACGGAGAGGCGCCCTGTACCGACCACCAGCAGTGTCGATGCGTCCTCTCGGGCGAGGTAACTTGCGGCAAGCGCCGAAGCGGCCGCCGTGCGCCGGGCCGTCAGTTCGCCGCCGTCTATGACCGCGAGCAATTCTCCGCTGCGCCCCGAGGATAGAAGATAGCTGCCATGGATGGCAGGCAGCGAACGCAGATGGTTGTCCGGGAAGACCGAGACGAGCTTGACCCCGACATATTGCCCTGGTTGCCAGGCCGGCATCAGCAGCAAGGTAGCATCCGCTTCTCCGGGAACGCTGATCGTATGATGATGACGCACCGGCATGACGCAGCCGTTCCTGAACATGGCGCCGAGGGCCGCGATCAGCGGGTCCCAGTCGAGATGATGTCTGGTCTGGATTGGATCGAGAATGAGCATGCGACAGTGAACTCCTTGCAAGCGAGCTCGACACTATCAAGGAGCGGTGGGCTTGCAAACGGAAGTGCGGGAACCACGAGGCTGGAGAGGCTGCCTCTGCGGCAAAGACTCGGCCTTCATTGGTGTCATTTGCCACTGAAAGATCGCCTGTGGAGAAAAATACGCAGTGATATCAGCAACTTCTTCATTTTTTGCAGTTTTGTGAAAGCCGCCTGTTGACGGGTTGGAAGCTTGGCCGTATAAGCCGCTTCACCGAACGAGAGGGCGGCGCCGCAGGGCCCGCCGGACTGGTTCAGACAAGATCTCTGAAATTGGCTGGATTGCTGATTTATTGCCCGACTTGAGGGTTGGGTTGATAA
>JAESFJ010000103.1_pt1 | contig 111503 bp, 97 predicted proteins | sample 9266161 | NCBI WGS metagenome assembly JAESFJ01 (sample SAMN14506165, study PRJNA617096) | algae metagenome | isolation source: Calothrix sp. FI2-JRJ7 and co-occurring heterotrophs from granitic desert soil | place: USA: Red Pass Lake area, Fort Irwin, California | collected 2000-06-01 | reverse complement strand
CGTCGATCCGCAGGCCTGGCTCACCCAGACCCTCGAGCGCATCGCCAACGGCTGGCCGAGCAGCGATCTTGAGGCACTCATGCCGTGGAATTACGCGGGCTGAACGGCCTCAGCTTGCCGCTTACAACAGAATTGGACGCGCCGGCCGAAATCCTTATCGTTCACCAAGACGTTCAAATACTGATGTTAGTGGCCAAATTTCTACGGGAGCACGGGTTTCGCGCGCATGCTGCACAGAACACGGTCGTGATGGCCGAGACATTGGGGCGGGTCTCGGTCGATCTCATCGTCCTCGACCTTATGCTCCCGGGTAAGTACGGGCTAGAAATCTGTCGTGAATTGCGCCGCACTTCCTCTGTGCCGATCATCATGCTGACAGCCGCGTGCGACGAGGCTGATCGCGTTTTCTCTCTGGAGGTCGGTGCAGACGACTGCTTGCCGAACTTATTGAACCCACATGATTTGCTGGCACGCATTGGCGCGGTGCTACGGCGAAGAGGTATTACTGGACACTCTGCGACTGACCACGCCAGCCGAAGTTTCGTGTTCGCCGGATGGACACTTGACACGATGAAGCGCGAACTTACCGCACCTAGTGGGGTTGTCGTCGATCTGTCGACCAAAGAATACGTCCTTTTGCTCGCGTTTCTCGAAGCACCGCAACGCATGCTGAGTCGCGAGTTCCTGCTGCATGCGTCCCGCGATCGTGCGATCGAGGGCGATGATCCATCAATCGACGTCCAGGTGAGGCGTCTGCGCCGCAAGCTCCTCGGGCACGAAGAGCTCATCAAAACAATGCATCTCAGCGGTTATCTCTTTGCCCCACACGTCTTTCGTGCATGATTGATGGATGCTAGACATAGGACGGTTGGTGGCTGCCGATCGAAAGCATTTACAGTGCTGCTGGAGTGACGAAGCCTCAGCTCACTGTTCACGAATCGGAGATGGATCAGGGCCAGCGGGGATCTAAGGTCCCGCCGTCAATTCCAGCCTGCCACACTGCAGAGGTCGACGACTATTTCCTTGAGGGACATGTGCCGATCGATGCGGTGAGAAGCTGCTCGATGAGCGAGTGCCCTTCGCCGGGCTCGCAGTTGCAGGATGCCATTCGGTTCGCTCGGCATGGGCGGTTCGCCCGAATCATACGACGTCATCGCAGTTCCGCGTGATGGCGATGAGATGTATGTCTATCAGTCGTTCAAACCGGACTGACAGCAACTGCTGTTCTTAAAGTCTACAGTCCAAACGACTTGAGGATAGGGCAGGGGCCGCTATTGCCGGATGAGCATTCCGATACCAGGCGCTCTAGTGCATCGCGGGTCCGATTGAGTTCGGCGATCCGCGTTTCCAGCGCGATCAACCGCGCCCTTGCTGCGTCGCGTGCCCGTTCCCTGTCGTCCCCGGCATCGAGTTCGAGCAGTTCCCCTATCTCCTCCAGCGTAAATCCAGCGGTCTGGGCTTGCCTGATAAACTGCAGGCGACTCAGATCCTCAGCGCCGTAACGCCTGCCACCTTCCAGACGTTTTGGGGTCTCCAGAAGACCCTTGCGCTGGTAGAAGCGGACCGTCTCCACTCCGACGACACCGGCTGATGCAAATTTTCCGATTGTCATGTCCATGGGGTATTGACTCCGTACCATGGTACGGAACGTATGGTGTTGCCAACTGTTTCACAAGCCAAAGGAGACGTGAAATGTTGGATAGAGTGAACTCATCGACCTCAGTGAAGAAAGCCGTCCTCTACCGGATGGTCACCGCTGAGCATACCTGCCCTTATGGCCTTAAGGCTAAGGACCTGCTGCAACGCTCTGGATATGAGGTGGACGATCGCCACCTGACAACCCGAGCGCAAACGGATGCGTTCAAGGAAGAGCATGACGTGAAGACGACGCCGCAGGTGTTCATCGACGGTGCCCGTGTCGGTGGCTATGACGATCTGCGGCGTTATTTTGGAAAGCCAGTGGCTGACCCGAAAGCAACCACTTACCGCCCTGTCATCGTGCTGTTTGCGATGACTGCAATGATGGCAATGGGTGTCAGCTACTCCGTCTTCGGTGCGCCCTTCACCGTCCGGGCCCTGGAATGGTTCATCGCTTTCTCGATGGTCGTGCTGGCCATGCTCAAGCTGCAGAACGTCGAATCCTTTGCCACGATGTTCTTGAACTACGACCTGCTGGCTAAACGCTGGGTGCCGTACAGCTACATCTATCCCTATGCCGAGGGACTGGCTGGGGTTTTGATGGTTGCTGGTATTGCGAACTGGCTCTCGATCCCGGTCGCGCTCTTCATCGGTAGCATCGGTGCCCTCTCCGTCTTCAAGGCGGTCTACATCGACAAGCGCGAACTGAAATGTGCCTGCGTTGGCGGGGCGAGCAACGTGCCGCTCGGCTTCATCTCTCTTACTGAGAATTTGATGATGATTGCCATGGCAGTTTGGATGGCCTTGGCATCGTCGGGAATGATGCTTGGCCATCAGATGTGATTGATGCAACTGCCTTGGAGCAAGCGGAAGCCGGTGGAAATGCTGCCGGCTTCTTTTGTACCACATACCCACTTACCTGAATTTCTCTGCAGAACGCATTTTAGGGTCTATTGGTTGCTCATAAACCGGCCGCTGCTCAGCAACGTTTGATCGCTCAGTTGTTCATTGGGTGACTTTGGACTCCTTCAAAGGTTGATCCACAGTCTGAGCCATAGCAACTACCGGCCCGGTTCTCGGCCCTAGTAAACCTCATATCCGGCCGCCGCTCTGTGGGGTGCGATAGCAATTCTGCGTGAGGCCCTTCTCAGACGTTTTGTGGCGTGTAAGAGTGCGCTTATGGGGTATTTGAAAGCGAAGCGCCAACTGCTGATTGCCATCGCGTTACTCGGGATCGTCATCGGGCCCGCGAGCATTGCGAATGCGAAGGCCGTCATGCTGGCTGCCGAACATGGTCTGTCGCTCGTATCTGCGATGGATATGTCGGAGGTTATGCCTTGTTGCCCTAGCGACATGCCGATTAAAACCGGTGCGGATAGTAAGTCGTGTCCTATTGCACTTGTCTGCACTACGGTAATCGTGAGTAAGGCCGCATCTGAGCCGATATGGAAGTTCAGTCCGAACACAGACGCCAGAAGGTTCAGGGTAAAGTCTGACGAACAACTCAAATCTTCATTGGTTCGCCCTCCGACCCGACCTCCCAAGATCTGATCTGAAGTTATCGAGGCCATGCCAGAGTCGTCGTCGTGGTGCAAATCTGCACGGGCGGAGGCGCTGGTTGTTCCCGTCGATTGATGACGAGGTCTGCGACCCGTCCGGATGAGACACAACACATGATCAATATATTCTTTGACGCGAGGGCGCGGTGCCTTGCGAGTGCAATCCTCCTCGGCTGTGGGAGTTCCGCGTTCGCGGGTGCACAAGACTACGAATTCCAGGCTGTACAGACTGATATCAAGCAGGGAGCAGGTTCGATCGTCTCGGTGAGGTTGATCGACAAGCGAACCGGCAATGCCGTGCCTGACGCCGTCATCTTTGCGACAAGGATGGACATGGCTCCGGATGGCATGGAAACGATGACCACGATCGTGGAACCATCAGCCTCAGTGGAGCCAGGCGTCTACACCTTCACGACGAACCTCTCCATGGAAGGGGGGTGGCGTTTCCAGCTGGCGGCCAAGGTGCAAGGTGAAGCTGAAACGGTCACCGGTGAACTCATCCTCAAGGCAGTCCCATGACCGCCGCGCGCATCATCACCACTCTCTTTCTCGCTGCATTCGTCGGCGCCGCAGGCTATTGGGCTGGGAAAAACGATGTCGGTGCCGACTTGATCCCCTCCAGCCGCCTGACCGTCGTGCCGACCGGGACGGTAACGCAGCCGGAAGGAACGGGTGCGGTGATCTATTTCCGCCACCCGGACGGGCTCCCACAATACGCCGCCGAGCCAAGGAACACTGACGATGGGCGGCCTTTTTTGGCTGTCCGGGCCAGCGAAGACTTCAGCCTGAGCGCGAGCGGCGCGATTGAGCCCGTAGTCGACGTGGCGTCCGCCACCATCGAGCGAAAGATCCTCTACTACCGCAATCCCATGGGCTTGCCCGACACGTCCAAGGTCCCGAAGAAGGATTCCATGGGGATGGACTACCTGCCCGTCTATGACGGGGAGGCGAGCGACAGTTCTTCGGTCACGGTTTCACTCGGCAAGTTGCAGCGCACAGGCGTCAAGACTGCCATTGCCGAAAAGACCACCGTCAGCCGGAAGATCCGGGTGCCTGGGACAGTTGCGCTCGACGAGCGCATGATCAGCATCGTCGCGATGCGAGCGGATGCCTTCATCGAGGACGTTGCGGACGTAACGACTGGCGATCGCATCTTCCAAGGCCAGGATCTCTTTCACTTCTATTCGAAAGAGGTCGCGACCGTCGGCGCTGAGTATGCTGCAGAAATGCGCGCAGGGGCGAGGTCCCATCCGGACGAAGGCGTAGCACTTCGATTGAAGAACCTGGGCGTGCCAACAGAGGCGATTGCCCGCATCGCAGCTGAGCGGAAGGTGCCACAGAGCATCGCCTACACCGCCCCCCGGGATGGAGTGATACTCGAACGCATGGCCGTGAGTGGCATGATGGCAGAGGCGGGAGATGTCCTGTTTCGTATTGCTGATGTGTCCAAGGTCTGGGTCATCGCCGACGTTCCTGAATATGAGCTGAACGCCGTTCGCCAAGGTGCGAGCGTATCCGTGAGTGTCCGCAATCTTCCTGGCACGACCTTCAAAGGCAGGGTCGATCTCATTTACCCGGAAGTCCAGACTGAGACGCGCACAACGAAGGTCAGGATCGAGCTTCCAAATCCCGATGGGATATTCATGTCCAACATGTATGCCGAAGTCGAGATCGAGGCCGGGGCAGCAGAGGAGGTCGTTGCAGTTCCAAACAGTGCCGTCATCGATACGGGTGACCGTCAGATCCTCTTTGTTGACAGGGGGGGCGGGAGGTTCGAGCCGATGGACGTCGTTCTGGGCGTGCGCGGCGAGGACCTAACGGAAATCACGAAAGGCATTGTAGCTGGTGAACGCGTTGTCGTTTCCGCCAACTTCCTTCTCGACGCTGAAAGCAACCTGAATGCAGCCTTGAGCGCATTGGCAGGCGACGAGGTTACACCATGATTGCCAAGGTGATCGCCTGGTCAGCCCGAAACCTCGTTCTCATCTTCATCGGTGCGGCGCTCTGCATTGCTGGGGGCGTTTACGCGCTTCGCACGCTACCCCTCGATGCTATTCCCGACCTCTCCGACGTCCAGGTCATCGTCTTCACCGACTATCCGGGTCAGGCGCCGCAAGTCGTAGAGGATCAGGTTACCTATCCCCTTACCACCTCCATGCTGACCGTCCCTAAGTCAAAGGTTGTGCGTGGTTTCTCGTTCTTTGGCGTATCCTTCGTCTACGTGATCTTCGAAGACGGAACCGACCCCTATTGGGCGCGCAGCCGTGTGCTGGAGTATCTGAACGTCGCAGCCGCCCGCCTGCCTGATGGTATCACCCCGAGCCTCGGCCCGGATGCAACAGGCGTGGGCTGGGTCTACCAGTATGCCGTGGTCGCCAAGGAGCTGTCGCTCGCGGAGCTGCGTTCGCTTCAGGACTGGGTGGTGCGTTTCGCTGCCTCCAGGTCTGAAGGTGTGGCGGAGGTCGCAAGCGTCGGCGGTTTCGTCAAGCAGTACTCCATCGTCGTCGACCCCGCACGGCTGAAGTCGCAGAACGTCTCCCTGTCCGACATTGCCGACGCGGTGAGGTCAAGCAACCGGGACGTTGGCGGGCGAACGATCGAGCTTGCCGAGTTCGAGTTCATGGTTCGCAGCAAAGGTTACCTGCAGGGCGTCAAGGACATTGAGAGCATCGTCCTCAAGACGGCGTCCGGCACCCCGCTGCGCCTTTCGGACGTTGCCAGAGTAGAGCTGGTCCCCGATGAACGCAGAGGCATCACCGAACTGAATGGCGAAGGCGAGGTCGTGAGCGGGATTGTCCTGCAGCGGGACGGGGCAAACGCCCTGACCGTCATCGACAGTGCCAAGAAGAGCCTGGCGACGGTTCAGAACAGTCTGCCGGCTGGCACAGAAATCGTGCCTGTCTACGACCGCTCGCAACTTATTGAAGCGGCGATCGAAACCCTGAAAGTCACTTTAATCGAGGAATCGATTGTTGTTGCGCTTGTGACGATTGCCTTCCTGTTGCATGTCCGCAGTGCGCTGGTGGCGATCATCATGTTGCCGATCGGAATTCTGATAGCATTCATGGCAATGCGAGCGCTCGGTCTCGGTGCCAACATCATGAGCCTCGGTGGCATCGCAATCGCCATAGGCGCAATGATCGACGCCGCCATCGTCATGATTGAGAACGCTCACAAGCATCTGGAGCGTGCTCCCCCGGACAAACCGCGAGGGGAAGTTCTGATCGAAGCGGCAAGCGAGGTTGGTCCGGCGCTGTTCTTCAGCCTCCTTATCATCACCGTGTCCTTCCTGCCGATCTTCACGCTGGAAGCGCAGGAGGGCCGCTTGTTCGGTCCGCTTGCCTTCACCAAGACCTTTGCGATGGCAGCTGCTGCGCTGCTCTCAATCACGCTTGTGCCGGCATTGATGATCCTCTTCGTCCGCGGTCGCATCGTTCCAGAACGCAAGAACCCGCTCAACCGTCTTCTGATCTGGATCTATCGTCCCGTCATTGCTGGCGTCCTCAAGGCCAAGAGTTTGACCATTGTCGCGGCCATTGCGATCCTGGCCGGAACAGTCTGGCCGGTTCAGCACATTGGCAGCGAGTTCATGCCTGATCTCGATGAAGGCACGCTGATGTATATGCCAACGACACTGCCAGGCCTGTCGGTAACGAAAGCCGCCGAGCTGATGCAGGTACAGGACCGTATCATCAAGTCGTTTCCCGAAGTGGAAACGGTGTTCGGCAAAGCAGGCAGAGCCTTGACGGCAACCGATCCTGCTCCGATGGAAATGTTCGAGACCATCATCACTTTGAGACCCAAGTCCGAATGGCGGCCGGGGATCACCACTGACAGCCTCAAGCAGGAAATGGATGCGGCGCTTCAGTTCCCTGGCGTCTCGAATGCGTGGACCATGCCAATCAGGGCTCGCATCGACATGCTTTCGACTGGCATCAGGACACCCGTGGGCGTGAAGGTCTATGGCACAGACCTCAATGAGATGGAGAAGGTGGCGCGCGACATTGAAACAGTCCTCAAGACAGTGCCGGGGACGTCAAGCGCCTATGCTGAGCGCGTCATAGGCGGGTACTATCTTGATGTAATTCCCGATCGCATCGCCTTGGGTCGCTTCGGTCTTGCGATTGATGACGTTCAGGATGTCATTGCAATGGCGCTGGGCTCGGAGGTTGTCACATCCACCGTCGAGGGCCGGGAGCGTTATGGCGTTGCCATCCGCTACCCAAGGGCTTTTCGCAGTGATCCGCAGTCCATCGCCCGTGACGTCGAGATCTCCTTGCCAGGAGGCGGCACGATTCCGCTTGGCGAAGTGGCGGAGGTCAAGCTCACGCGTGGTGCGACAAGCATCAGGACCGAGAACGGCCAGCTTGCCATCTACATCTTTGTCGATATCGCCAACCGCGATCTCGGCGGCTATGTCGCTGAAGCCCAGGCCGCCGTGGCGGCGAGCGTCGAGATGCCCGCTGGTTATTCTGTCGCTTGGAGCGGGCAGTACGAATATCTCGAACGGGCAAGGGACCGACTGATGATCGTCGTCCCGCTGACACTCGCCTTGATCTTCCTGCTGCTTTACCTGAACTTTAAAGCTTTGACCGAGACGATGATCGTCATGCTGTCCTTACCGTTCGCTCTGGTCGGCGGCATCTGGATGATGTGGTGGCTTGGCTTCAACGCTTCGGTCGCAGTCGCCGTTGGCTTCATAGCTCTGGCCGGTGTCGCTGCCGAGACAGGGGTGATCATGCTCGTCTACCTCGACCATGCTCTGAGGGACGAGAAGGCGAAATGCCTTATTGAAGGAAGACCATTTGGGAGGCAGGACCTGGATAAGGCAATCATGATCGGGGCCGTCGAACGTGTTCGGCCCAAAGTGATGACGGTCGTTGCAATTATGGCGGGGCTGCTGCCCATCCTTTGGAGCACGGGTGCCGGATCGGAGATCATGCAGCGCATTGCAGTGCCCATGATCGGTGGAATGGTGTCATCGACGTTGTTGACACTCGTCGTGATCCCGGCGGTTTACGGATCAATCAAAGAGAGGGGGCTATGAATAATTCAGAACGCTCAACCGCAGACGGTAGCGAGCGCGACTTTCGCCATAGAATGAGCCGTTATTCCGGCGCACTCGTTCCATGATGTTGACTGCCATTGCTGGGATCCAGCTTGAAGACAGACAGAAAGCCGCGTTGCGCCAACCGTGAAACAGCCTGAGCAAATGCTCATCCGGAAAGACATGGAGGTGAAACCAACCTAGCCGAAATGCTTAAACCAACTATCCTTCGAACTCGTTGTCGGGATGCGGCAACCTGTTAAAAAAGTAGGATGGGCACGCTAAGGCTTTCGCAAATTCTTGTTGTTCTACGACGCACGGTGATCCTCGTGCTTATGCTGGTCGTCGGTCAATTCACCGACACAAGTCACGCCTCGGCTATTCCTGTAGAATGGAACGGTGGGATGTCAGTCTCCACCGAAGGCAGCGCGTCAGCGCTGTTCGATGACTGTTCCGATGAATTGCGACATGACGACAAGGAAAGCCGTGGAAAGTGCTGCGCGGCAGCATGTGCGACGGTTGCAGCACTTCCCCAACCATCATTCTTCCTTTTTACGATCGGGTCATCCCCGAAAGTCGTTGGAGCTTACTACGGTGTGCAAGGGACGATCGTCTCAGTGTTACAACGTCCACCTATCCAATGAGTTGGCCTTTCCAGTGGAACCGGTATCGCCAATCAGGCGATCGCTAAATGGTTGTTGCTGAGTTAGCCCGTCGAAACCCTTAGCAACGCGTTGGCGTCTTCGTCGATAACCTGACACCGGCTCTTCCTTGAAACCAGCTTCATCGGTTCGATCGCCCAGCTTGGACGGCGGGGTGAACTCGATGGGTCATTGGAGAACCAACATGAGTTTTCAAGTCGTAACTATTCCGCAGAGCATTCGCGGCGCTCCCCGAAAGATTTGCCGTCGCATCTGGAACGGCCTTCCAGAGGCAGTCTTGCGCACACAGATCGTTCGTCAGGTAGGACGATTTATCTACAGGCAATTCTCCCGGGACACTGTCAGGCTTCAGAGCCACTACACCTGCTTCATGCGCAATCCCCCCCTTCTGAAAGCGCTGTCGGCATTGGTCAGTAATCGCTCGCCCGGGAGCACCCTTAAAGTTGCGTCCGTCGGATGCAGTACCGGCGCCGAGCTTTATTCGGTCCTTTACGTCCTTAGACGCGATCACAGTCATTTGAAAGTCAGTGGCACGGGCATCGATGTGTCGTCAGCCGTCGTCCAGGCTGCGCGAAATGCGGTCTATCGGCCGAATGAATCGGCTGCTGCGAACGCTCTTTTCAACGAAGGTCGACCCGAGTTGATGGCAGCCGATGTCGAGAGCCTATCAGGACTCCTCGAGCCCGGACAGGATGGAGAATTGTTTGTACGTTATTGGGTCCGAGAGGGGACCACGTGGCTAACGGGGGATGCCACCAAGGCAAGCCTGCTGGACCTGCTGCCACCGCAAGATATCGTACTTGCAAACAACGTGATTGGTCCAATGGAAGATCAAATAGCCGAAGCATGTTTGCTGAACATCATGAAACTTGTGCTTCCCGGCGGGTATTTAATCATCGATGGTATAGACCTTGATCTTAAGATGCGCGTGCTGATGAATTCTCCGTTTGTCCCAGCGATGATTGCGCAGGAAGATATTTGGAATGCCGATGCTTCAAAGGCTGGCTGGCCCTGGCTCCGATGGGGACGAGAACCGTGGGACCCAAGTCACCCAAACGGATCATGGCGCTATTCGTGTGTTTTCCAGCGCTTGAGGTGACCGGCAGTAAGAGCCCGCCATGTCTGGCGGGCTTCTCCCATCAAGTAACTCAGAGGGGACGATGAGCAAAATTGTATCAAGCAACCCACAGCTGCGGGGGCGCGTAGCGCTTCACGCTGCTGCTTGGTTGTCTGTGTCGAGGTTCGTCAGTCAACTCAGTCAACTTGCAATTTTTTTCTATGCGATGCGCGTGCTTTTGCCTGAAGATTTCGGCCTTTATGCGGTTGTATCGTCGTTTGGCATTCTTGCGACTATCATTGGGGAGGGTGGCTGGGCGCAATACTTGATGAAGACGCAGAACCTTCGTGATGATTTTGATCATCTTGCTACTATTGGCCTTCTGTCAGGCGTACTTGCTTCGATTTCAGGTATGACTGCATCTCTTCTCCTCTGGAAGTACTGGGGCCTTCCGGAGGCGGCCGGTCTCCTGGCGCTGTTCAGTTGCTGGACGCTACTATCGGTCGCAAGTTCTGTCTTCGAGGGCTACTTCGTGGCCACTGGGAAATTTAAGAGACAGGCCTGGATACGCATCAGCGGGGAAATCGCGGGGTTTCTTGTTACGATCGTCGGTCTTGCCCAAGGTTATGGCTCGCCTGCACTCGTCCACGGGCGAATTGCTTCCCAGCTAGCAATACTCCTCCTATCGCTACAAACCTCGCGCCGGTTCCCTCGTGCAGCATTCGACTTTGAAAAGTCCCTCGTGCTTTTGCACTTCGCGAAACACATTGTTGCTAGCCGCGTTGTTGTATTTATAGGTTCTTACTCTGGAACGCTCATTGTTGGCAACTCTATGGGGTTGGTAGAAGCCGGTTACTATCGAGCGGCTGAGCGGCTGGTATCAGCAATTTCGGAATGTCTTGGTGAGCCGACGAAAACGCTCGCGTGGCGGTACTTCGTACCGGCGCGGGAAAATGTAGATCTCGGTATGGAGATTGCCGTGAAGCAAGCGTCTGTCAAATTGTTGACCGTACTGCTTCTTGTTGGCGCGCCATCCTTTCTTGGTTTGGGTCTTGTTGCGCCCTCCGCAGTGGAGGTTTTCCTCGGCCACGCATGGCTTCCAGCTGCGCCGATCGTTACGATCCTCTGTGTCCGCCAGTTCGTGCTTCTGCCCGGCTACGTTACTGAGCCGCTGCTAACAGTAACAGGTCATGTCGGCAAAAGGCTTAACTTAACGCTGCTGAGCGTGGGAGCTCTTCTGTTTGCGGCACTAGCGTCTGCTCCTTATGGGGTAACGGCCATGACCATTTCTCAGTGTGGTGTGGCTGGTTTCGTGATAACTCTCTCGATCAGAGCTCAGAAAAAATATGCCCATGTCGACTGGGCCGCCGTTGGGAGAAATTTCGCAACCTTCGGCTTTGTACCCGCTTTGGCACTTACAATTGTTGTGGCAATGGTTCCAGTTTTGGCGGGGCGGCTCTTACCAATTCACACGCTAGCGCTTCAGGTTGGAGCAGGCGCGTTAACTTTTTCAGCCGTGTCTGCTGTTTTGTTTCGGCTGGCGAGGTCGAGCCCATCCAAGCTCTAGTGCAGGGGAACCTGGCGGCACTCCTCTCAAATCATTGCACATCGGCTTAACGTGCGGCACCCCGGTTTGCCGGGCTAGCGACCAACAATCGCTGCACATCCCGTTGATTTAGTGATATCATCAGATCTTGTTAGCCTTCGGAGGCGTCAATGTGGAAGCAAATGACTTTGATTCTTCCATTCATGATAGCCGTTTCCACCGTCCAGGCCGGGTCGATAGAACGGGAACCATTTCATGTGTCCCACTTCCGCGGTGACGTTACCGTCAGTCTGACTGTGACCTCGCTGAATACCTCACGTATTCTCGACTATGACTTCTATGTCACCATCAGCCTCACACAAGTCGACGGTACGGGTACGATCGAATACATCGACCAGGGAGCTCACACCGTCCATGTAAAATGTGATGAAAGTGGGAAGGTCTTGGTTGGCGGAGCTGTTTACATACCATTCAGCGGTGTTCACGGAAACGACTGGAAAGTGGATCTTTGGAGATCGATCTGCATGTCACCGATGTTATAAGGGCGCAGACTTTTTGGCGGCCACCATATCGAGCGGTGCAAGACATTCTCGTGCAGACCTTGAGTAACGATGTCCTGAGACCCTGAACTCCCTCCATAGCTCGGTCGACGCCGTCGTCTGAAGGAGACGGCCGGTGAATTGACTTGGTTCACGGAAGAACAGATCGTGGTTCGTCCAACGGTGCTCTTCCAGGTATCGGCGGAAAACCTGCAGAAAGGGGGAGGAATGGCAGCGTCAACGACGTGGCGATTGTTAATGGGCGGGTTACCCTGGTCCTTCCACGGCTAAGGCTGTGGCGTGGCTGGATTTCTTGTCCGCAGTGAAGGAGAGAGCTCGGCAGCCAGTTGCTCAGCGATTGGGCAGTCCCACTGTCACGAGAACAGATGATAGCCGACCGGGAACGTAGGGGCAGAATCGGGAACCTTTTCAACAGCGCGGTGTTACGAAAGGCAATCCGGAGGAATAAGGATGTCCCTATCGGACGGCATCAAATCAAGTCTGTTGATGATAGCTGCCGCGCTGCTTGTCATCGGTATCTTCGTCAAGGCCCCCGCCGTCGCAGCGCCGACCCACCACTGCGACACTCACCTGGCTGTTCACGACGTCCCAATAAGTTCCGAGGACGGAGCGACAGATAGCAACAACAGTGCTTGCTGCACTCAGATAAGCTGCTGTGTGCTCCCTTCCGGAGCGCCCCTCATCCTGCCAAATCCGTCCTTGAACTCACCGCGGCCCACTGTCGATTGCCAGCGTCCTCTGCACCTTGGAGCGGCGATTGATCCGCCTCCCAGACGTCGCTCAATGTGAGTGCATTACAAGGTAACCCAGATACAGGAGTTCAAGATGAACACGTATGTCAAGAATACAGCCGCAGCTCTCGCACTCTCCTGCGCCATGTGGGCCTCTGCAGGACCCGCCGCAGCGCAACCGGCCTTCCCCGAAAAATGCAAGAGCGACGCCCCCATGTCGGACATGTCCATGCACGGTATGAACATGGGAGGGAGCGGTGCAGATCAGATGGCCAATCTCAGTGATCATCAGAAAGCCTCGATGGAAGGAATGATGTCCATGCATCAGAATATGATGCAGGGCATGATGCAGGAGGATGCCGACGTCGCCTTTGCTTGCGGCATGATTGCCCACCACATAGGCGCGATCAGCATGGCTGAGGTTGAACTGAAGTACGGCGACAACGAAGACATGAAAGCCACGGCTCAGGAGATCATCGATGCTCAGACAAAGGAGATCGAAGAACTGACCGCCTGGGTCGACGGGGAGGCCAAGTGATGCACCACATGTCCTCCGAAATGAAGGCCTGTATCGATAACTGCTTGGCTTGCTACCGCGAGTGCCTATCGATGGCGATGGGACACTGCCTGGAAACGGGCGGCAAGCATACGGAGCCGAAGCATTTCAAGCTCATGATGGCGTGCGCCGAAATCTGCCGCACCTCGGCGCATTTTATGTTGCTGGGTACAGAGCACCACAAGCACACCTGCCGTGAATGCGCGGAGATATGCCGTCAGTGTGCCGAGGACTGTGAACGCCTGGGTGATATGCAGGCCTGCGTCGATGCCTGTCGCAAGTGTGCTGAAAGCTGCGAGCGTATGGCCGCCTAAAAAAGAGGCGGGAGAAGGATCGAACCTTCTCCCGCCTCTTCCTACCCAGTCAGGAACGTCAGTGGATATCGTGTCCGCCGTGCCCAACTTCCGCCGTGCTAGCCGGGCGAACCTTGAAGACCTCTTTCCGTCCCTCTCCCTCGACGACCAGCTTGCCCACGAGGCCGCGCGCTGCGCGTGAAAGAGCGTGGTCCACCAGCACATACTCACCGGGAACGTCCATGGTCATATCGACCACCGCAGCGCCGCCGGGAGGAACGGTGATGGTCTGCACATCCTTCAGTGGCTCGGTCGTCAGAGATGCCAGTTGATAGGCCCTGTCGAAGATTTCCCCGATGACGTGGAAGCTCGACGTCTTGTTGGGGCCACCGACACCGAAGTAGATGCGAACAGTCTCGCCGACCTTTGCGGTCAAGGCATTGTCACCGGTCAGCGCGTTCGCTGCACCGTTAAACACATAGTATTCCGGCGTCTCGTCCATCAGCCTCTCGGGGCCCTCAGTCAGTTTGCCCTTCGTTCCATAGGCCTCTTTCGTGTAAACCTCGCCTTGCATCACGTAGAATTCCCTGTCGACCGGAGGGAGGCCAGCTTCAGGCTCCACCAGGATGAGGCCGTACATCCCGTTGGCAATATGATGGGCGGCCATCGGCACAGCGCAGTGGTAAACATAAAGGCCCGGCTTCATCGCTTTGAAGGTGAAGCCCTTAGTCTCGCCGGGTGCGGCGTCCGTCGCCTCAGCTCCGCCTCCCGGGCCCGTGACTGCATGGAAGTCCACGCTGTGGCGTTCACTGCTATCGGCAAGGTTGGTGAGTTCAACTTCGACGGTGTCGCCGACCCTTGCCCGAACGAAAGGACCGGGAACCTTCTTGTTGAAGGTCCAGTAGTGGTAGCTCGCGCCGTCCGCCAGGACGCCGGTGACTTCGACCGTGTCGAGCTTCACCTTGATCGTTTCCGGTCCCCTCGCACCTACTGGCGGAGCAAGGTCTGTCGGCGCCCGTACGATATCAAGGGGAGCATCCGCGGTCCCGTTCGCCGCCGGATGATTGTGGTTGGCGTCGGCCAGCACCGGCTTTGCCGCCGCCGACAGGAGTGCGACGGCAAGGGCGGCGCGCAAGAGTGTTCTGCTGGTCATGATTCTGGTCCTGCTATTGATGTCTGCGTTGCCTGTTATTGGACACCGCGCCCGTCGGAGCGTCCTTGCGGTACCGCAAAGAGAAGGCACGCTCGCATCTTCGTGATCGGCTACAGGTGTCGGCTCCGGCTTACCGCGTCGGCTGAACCGAACGGAAATGCGCAATCGCTCCAGCGGTCATCTTCGTCACGCACCAGTTGGCGTAGAACCCACCCAGCAAACGCCCCAGCAGCCTATAGGGGAAACGGGTGGGCAGGTTGTAGTCGATCCGGACGTTCAGGCTGCATCCCGATCCGGCGGGACTGATCCTGACTGCCATACGGTAGGGACCGATGACGAGGAGACGCACCGTTCGACGCGTCTCCCACGTCTTTGAGAGCGGAGGATGCCGTTCCGTTACGACTTCCTCCACAGAAAGCCCCAGGCCGAGTATCGACCCCGTCATTCTAATGACCGAGCCAACGGCACGTCCTTCCGCTTGGTCCAAGTTGTACTTCATGGAAGCCCCTAGCATCATGACTGAGGGCTCTTCCATGTGCGCACCAAGGAAGGTCGGATTATCCAGCAACTCAAAGACTCGCTCGGCCAATGCCGATAAGGCTACAGTGCTCGATGCCGACCGCTGGTAGGTCACGGCTGGTGATCCTTGTGGCTGTGACCGCCATGTCGATGAAACAAATGCATCAGTGGGCAGGCCAGCAGGATCAGGTAGGGGGCGTAACCCAGAACGTGCCCCCAGTGCTCACGAAGGATATAGAATACCAAAATAAGGGCCAGGGATGCGCCCATCAGCAGGAGCGTGCGGTTGACTGTCATATCTTCATGCTCCTCAACCTTAGAGAATTGGCTATAACACTAACCGAGGACAGTGCCATCGCCGCCGCCGCGATGATCGGTGAGAGCAACAGACCGAAGACGGGATAGAGGACGCCCGCCGCGACCGGCACGCCTGCAGCATTGTAGATGAAGGCGAAGAAGAGGTTCTGCCGGATGTTGCTCATCGTGGCACGGCTCATCTGCCTTGCCCGGACAATACCCTGCAGGTCCCCCTTTAGGAGGGTCACGCCCGCGCTTTCGATGGCTACGTCGGTTCCCGTTCCCATAGCCACGCCGACATCGGCTGCTGCAAGCGCGGGAGCATCATTCACACCGTCGCCCGCCATGGCGACGATCCGGCCCTCGCTGCGTAGGCGAGAGACGATCTTGCTTTTGTCCTCGGGGAGGACTTCCGCCTCCACCTCAGTAATCCCGAGGCGGCGCGCGACGGCATACGCGGTCGTCTTGTTGTCGCCCGTCAGCATCACGACCCGGATACCGTCTTCTACGAGCGTCTTCACCGCATCCGGTGTCGTCGCCTTGATGGGATCGGCGATAGCAAATAGACCTGCCAGCGTGCCATCCATGGCCGTGAATATGACGGTAGCGCCTTCGTTGCGCAGCTCTTCCGCCTTCGCGGTCATGACGCTGACGTCGACACCCTTCTCCTCCATGATGCGGTGGCTGCCGAGGATCAGTCGCTTCCCTTCGACCATGCCCGTCACGCCCTTGCCCACAGGACTATCAAAGTCGGTAGGATCTCCCAAAGCGATGCCACGGTTGTTGGCGGCATTGACGATTGCCAGTGCCAGCGGATGTTCGCTTGAACGCTCGACTGTGGCCGCGAGCCGCAGCAATTCGGATTCTGATAGCCCTGCGACCGCGGCGATCGCTGTCACCTCGGGTCGCCCCTCCGTCAAAGTGCCTGTCTTGTCGACGACAAGCGTATCGACCTTCTCAAAGCGCTCCAGGGCCTCGGCGTTCTTGATCAACACGCCAAGACTTGCTCCGCGACCGACGCCGACCATGATCGACATTGGTGTTGCCAGTCCCAGGGCACATGGGCAGGCAATGATAAGAACGGCAACGGCCGCCACTAGAGCGTGTGCGAAGCGAGGCTCCGGCCCATAGATCATCCAGACAGCGAACGCGACGAGTGCCACTCCGATGACGACCGGAACGAACCAGCCCGAGACTTCATCGGCGAGGCGCTGGATGGGGGCGCGCGAGCGTTGGGCCTCTGCGACCATGTGGACGATCCGCGAGAGCATGGTGTCGCTCCCAACCTTGCCAGCCTCCATGACGAAACTACCGGTCTGGTTCATGGTCCCGCCGATAAGCTTCGACCCGACATCCTTGGTGACGGGCATCGATTCCCCCGTAATCATGGATTCGTCGACGGAGCTTCGGCCCTCGAGTAGCAAGCCGTCAACCGGCACCTTCTCTCCCGGCCGAACGCGCAGGCGGTCGCCAACAGCCACGGCTTCGAGACCGACATCTTCATCTATACCATCGGCGCGCACGCGCCGTGCGGTCTTCGGTGCAAGGTCGAGAAGTGCACGGATGGCACCGCCCGTCTGTTCGCGCGCCCTTAGCTCCAGAACCTGACCAAGCAGGACCAGGACCGTGATGACGGCAGCAGCCTCGAAATAGACGGCGACCGAACCGCCCTCTGCGCGGAACGTACCCGGAAATAGTCCCGGCGCAACGGTCGCGACAACGCTGTAAATCCAGGCGGCACCTGTTCCCATCGCAATCAGCGTGAACATGTTCAGATGACGCGTCACCAAGGATTTCCAGCCGCGTTCGAAGAAGGGCCAGCCCGACCAAAGGACAACAGGTGTCGCCAGCACCAACTGCAGCCAGTTCGAAGTCTGTGGACCCAATAGCATGTGCAGGTTTGTCAGATGGCCGCCCATCTCCAGCGCGAGCACCGGGATGCTGAGAACCAAGCCAATCCAAAACCGTCTGGTCATGTCCGCCAGTTCTGGACTTGGACCCGTTTCCAGCGTCGCCACTTCCGGTTCCAGCGCCATTCCGCAGATGGGGCAATTGCCGGGCTCCGTTTGGCGGATTTGGGGATGCATGGGGCAGGTGTAGACCTGGGCGTTGACCATGCCCGGACCGCTAGGCTTAGAGGAAGCTGCTACTGGACTAGTCGAATGCTCGTGATTGTGGTGGTGATGCGGATGATTTGCGTTGTTCATCTCGCCCTCCCTCAGCCCTGCTGGCCATAGTCGATGAATGTCATCATGCCCGTCGCCATATGATAGAGGTGATGGCAATGTAACGGCCAACGGCCCGGATTATCTGCGTCGAAGTCGATCGATACCCGCGCCATGGGCGGCAGCATCACAGTGTCACGGATCGCGCCGGAAATGTTCTTGCCGTTGATTTCCGTGACTTGGAAATGATGACCATGCAGATGCATCGGATGGGCCATCATCGACATGTTGTGCATGGAAATCCGAATCCGCTGTCCGCTTTTGACTTCGATCGGGCCGTCGGTATCGATGGACCACCGATAGGTAGCCATGTCGCCGCCCAGCATCAGAGCAAACTGACGATCGACAGGGCGGCGTGCCAGAGGTGTGATACCTTGAAGGCTTTGCTCCAGCGAAAGGTCGAGAACCGGGCCCTTGGCTGCCGCAGTGGCCCCAAGCTTTTGCACCCGTGCAGAGGACGTAGCAAGGATAACCCCAGTGCGCTCAAGGGCCCCTTCCCGCAGAGCCAGTATAGGAAATGCCCCTTCGGCAGGCGGCAAGGCGAGACGGATATCGGCTCGCTGACCCATCGACAAGGGGAACTGTCGGCCGCGGACCGGGACCACGTCCATCCCGTCGACAGCGATCAGCTCGCCCTCGAGTTCGCCCGTATCGATCGTGAAGGCGGTTGCCGTGGCGCCATTGATGATGCGAAGCCTGATGCGGCCGCCGCGTTCTACCTTGACGATCTCGGGGTCATCGAGCGTCCGGTCATTGGCGAGGTAGGCGTCATATTCGATGTCGTTCAGGTCCATGCCCATCATCATATGAGGCGCAGCCGGAGTTTCAGCCGAGCCCATCTGATGGCCACCATGCATGTTCATCATGAAGGACATATCTCCATGTCCGGAGGGCATGGCATGGCCGCCACCACTCTGAAGGTCGGAAAGCAGTTCCTCGGGCGACTTGAAGGAGAAATCATGCAGGAGCACGATAACCTCTTGCTCGTCGCGGGCAAGATCCTCGGCGGTTCGTATGATCAGCGGTGCCGCGAGCAGGTTCTGCTCCTGCAGAGTGTGGGCATGCATCCAATGGGTGCCGCCTCTTGGCAAGGGAAACTTGTAGGCCCGGCTTTCCTTAGGCGGAAGCAGTGCAGCCGGATTGCCCGGCACCCCGTCCAAATCCCAAGGCGGCGTTAGCCCATGCCAGTGGATGAGCGTCTCCTCGTCGCTTTCGTTGCGAAGAAGAAAGTCGAAGTCCGAGGGCGAGTTGAGGACCAGCCCGGCGTTCCCGGCCTTGTCGGTTAGTCCGAAGACTGAGGCGGGCTTGCCGTTGACCTGCAGGGTCCGTTTGCCGATCACAAGCTCGGTCGTTTGTGTTCCAGCGGCAGCCCAAGCCTGGCCGAATGGGGACAGGGCCACGGAACCCAAGGCGAGCGTTTTCAGAAAGTCTCTGCGATACATGATGTTTCTCTCGATCCGGCCGTTGTGACGACCATGCTGTTGACTGAAAAAATGCGGATTAGGCGCGTTTGTCAGGCAGCAGATCGAGGGGGATGACGTCCGGGGGCCGGAATCTGCCCGTGTAGGGGTGAGGATGGGGGGATATAGACCGGCGCACGCTCGACTATTTCAAGTGTTTGCAGCATCGTCGACAACGACGGGACACACAAGGTGCAGGCGCGCTGACAGCAGGTGTCGACCAAGGGATTGTCACCAGTCGAACCGACTGTCTGGACGTGATTTTCGCGGTCGGAATGGACGACTTGAGTCTGGCAGTGCTGTCGACCGGCATGCGACTGGGTAAGCGCGAACAGGAACACCATCGCCAAGGCGGCAACGGTGAGCATGACCCATTTCAATAGCCTGACAGTACCGCTCATCATCCTCTCTCCGTCGCCTACTCCACAATAGGAGCTTCAGGCGCCTTGCGGATTGATTTCCATCAACCGCAAGTCAGCGTGCACCTTCCTATTGTGCCAAGGTCAAGTGCTCACGCTGCCTACAAGGCCAAGCTGTTCGCTAGTCACGACCTCTCCCACGTCACGGGCGAAGTACAGGCGGCTTAGACAAAGGGAAGCGGTCGATCATCCGTATGGCGAAAGCTTTTGTGCCTAGAGAAGAAGCGAATGTCCGCACTAGAGGCGTAAGGCGTCGTTACGCCTGAACCGAAATACGCTCGAGCAGCATACTTAGCCAGCGTCTTCGCCTTGAAGGGATATGAACCGACGACCGGCCAATCAGGCCAGCTAAACTCCTGATTACATTGGCTTAAAAATCACAATGAAATGCCATTCGAAAGCTTCCGTTTGGCATTGATGTGGCCTTTGGCTGCGGAGGCGTGCAACCAACGATTCCTGCGTTTGGTAGAACGGCGTTTGCCCAAGCTCGCAGCATAATCGGCCAGCGTGAGACCGCCCATCAACTCCGCGATCAGGCGCCGATACTTGGTAGTAGTGGGATCGACAACAGATGATCGTTCCGACTTCAGCGCATACCAGAAGGCTCTCATCTTTATCGGCTTGCTCATAGCGCTATGTCCGCATCTGGGTCGCCAGCAGCCAGCGCATTCAGGTAAGCCAAGCACAGTTCGCAAGATCGATAGCGGCCGTGATAAGCCTCCTTTTCAGCGCGCTCGAGCGTTGGAAAAGTGGAATAGATGTAGCGAACATCGTCACGGTCCTTAATGCCATAAAGGTGGAAGAAGACGGCATCTAACTTTGCCCGTAGCTTGAGCCGTCGCTCCTCGCTCCATGCGAACGGCGGCCGGATTTCGCCGGACTCCTTCACATACCCTATGTCACGAGCAAATGGTGCCATATCGTGGGCCGTGTAGGTCAATTCTAAGACAGCGTCCCGCACAATCTGCCCTGCTGTCTTATCGCCGAACATTACCTCGTTATAACTTTGGGATGGAACGACAGGAAGTTGTTCAAGAATGTACTTATTAAGGTTCCTACTTTGAATTTTCTGCCGAGCTGTAAAGTCGCATACTATCGAGCAAAGGTTGCCCAGGAGTAGCGCAGCGTCAGATGCACCAAAGTCTCCGACAGGGGCTAAAAACGGCAGCTTGTTCCCATATCCGCTGCGTGGCACAAGAGCTGCAATTAGGCTCCTTTTGTTGTTGGTATTGCATACGTCATTGAACGCTAAGAAATACTCTCCCGCAAATTTAATCTCGGACTCGGCAACCCAGTATCGCGGCTCCGGGACAAAGTCGGGATTTTGTAATTCCTCCACGCTCGAGTGAACAGCCACACCCTGTCCGCTGACGCTGCCGCTGTTTGCCCGAACACCGGCGTAGCGGTGATTGAAAGTTGATATCATTTTCCCCTCGAACAGAGGCAACCATTTACCTGAGGAGGTTCCGTAAACCTGCCCGCCCAAGGGATAACCGCCTTCATTCTCAATCAACTCTTGCTTCGTGCGAAACAGGCCTGAAGCGCTGGTCATGTGAAACATCGTGGCATATTTCACCGGCCAAACTTTGATTTCCATATTGCCCTCACGCTCAACCAGGATCGGAAGGCGGGCATAAATCTGACTAAGCAGGTCACCCGATTGGGAAGCGCGATAAATCGGCACGGTACCAGTGTTCGGATTTACGCGGCGGCAGTCTTCACTATCAATATATGACAGCCGAGAAGACCCATCCTTCGGCAACTCCGTCAATTTGACAGCGTATTTGAATTTCTCGAATAATCGCTCGCCGCCGGTCAACACGATTATTGTGGGTTGGTCTTCGTGATGAACATCTTGAAACAACCAGCCGCTTTTGTTTTCAAATGACAAGAATGCTTTGACGCGCTTAGCTTGACTTACAAATGAAAAGAATTCTGCGGCGGTTTTGTCCGCTCCAATTCCGATAGGCGTGAGAAGGCCTACCATTCCGCTGTCTTTGACGAGCGCCATAGCCCGTTCAACAAACAACGAATAAATATTTACGTCGCCGCCTGACAACAGTGGATAGTTACCTGACTTGCGAGCGATCTTGACCGCCATCTCGGCACGCGCGCTTGCCTTCTTGTAGCCGGCAGTAAGCGGATCACCGGTGCTCTCCAGCTCCGCAACCATTTTCTTACGGTCTGCCGCCTTCTGCACCAGCGCGATTTCGCGTCGACGTGCAGCAAACCATTCGACCTGCTGCAATTTCATGCGGTCCCACGGCGGATTCCCGATGATCGCGTCGAACCCGCCAGTTAAACCATCACTTGCCCAATCTCCCCATACGCCCGGGAAAGCCACTTGCCAGTGCAGAAACCGTTCTTCGGTGATCAGTTCGCGAGCTGTGGTAAGTATCTCGACGAATCGCCGACCGTAGTCGTCGCGGACCTGCGGCTTTCGTCTGCCGAGTGCAATCTCAACGGGGTCTCCGAAAGAGCCGTCAAAAAAGCCCTGAATGGCCTTCGCGTTGTCCTTCCCTTTCAAGTCCTGCCATTCAATCGCGTGAAGCAACGAAAGGAACGCGTTGAGCGGCGCCGTCATCACCTGGACGCCTTCAAAGATTTCCTGCGAGCGGTGCGCTTCTGCGATCTCCGCATCCGGTAGGCCTTCGATGGTCTGCATCGAAGCCGCAGACCCAAGCGCCGTCTTAACCGGTTCGTGAAGCAGCAGGGGGCTACCATAGGCTGTGGCTTTTTCGATGCCGGTCTTCACCCAAGAACCGAAGAGGCTATCGCCGCAGCGGAGATGGTGGTCGAGAAACGACAGCGGCGCACCTACCGTGAAGCTGTGCAGCCAAAGTGCGACCTTGGCAAGTTCTACGGCCATCTGATTCTTGTCCACACCGTAGACACAGCGCTTGAGGACCATGCGGCGGATGATGTGACGGTCATCGAGCTGTTCGGGATCGACGGTCCATCTACGCTCTTCCGCGTGGCCGAGAATAGTGCTGCGGATGCCCTCGATCCGATCGGCGAGTGGTGAGATGTAGTCTGCCCACTCGACGATAGTTTCGGTCTCGGCTATGGCGGTGATGACCTGATCGGCCAAGTAGTCGACAAGGCTTACAAGAAAATGTCCTGAGCCCATGGCCGGATCGCAAATTTTGAGATCGAGCAACTTCTCGGCCGGGTCGAACCGCCTTAGGATGCCCAGCTTGCGTCCTTCATCCTGGTCCGACGCTGCCAATTCTTCGGCCTTTTCCCGAAACGCGGCCAGGCGCACTTTGATCAACGGCTCTAGCGTCTCGCGGATAATGAGAGCAACTAGATCATCTGGCGTGTAGTAGCTGCCTGAACTCTTACGCGCGAATATGTTGGGGCGGATATCGACGATGTCGCCGTCCCTGATGACCTCATGTTCGAGCAGCCGTTCGTAAATCGAGCCGAGTTGTTGCACCGTCAAGTCACGATAGTTGATATATTTCCGTGCGCCGTCAGCTCTCTCAAAAGAGAGCTTGTCGATCACCTCCGCCATTATGGAGTCGGAAAGGCGCACCCGGCGTAACAGTGGAGTGCGTTCGGAATCGAATAGGCCGCCATTGTATGGCGGCAACCCGATTGACGAGTCACCTTCATCAATAGCACGGCACAAATCGTCGAGCACGGACCAGTAGCGCGCCGCCGTCGTCGAGAAGGTGTCACCCCTATCCTTGCGGTCACCGACATCGAGCCGAACACGATCGCGCAGACCATACTCGTCGTATCGACGATCGTTTACTGGGAGAAGGTTGCGATCCTCCGCGTAGAGGATAAATAGCAGCCGATAGAGAAGGATAAGCGCCGCTTCGCGTACATCGTCCAGCGGGGCATCCGCTGCGCTGTTGGCTATCGAACGCGCCAGCAACGGATAGATATGGTCGAACACCAGGTTCGACAGGTCGGCAGCGACGCGCTCCTCGTAGAATTTACCTTCCTCAAGGGCGCGGAAATGGAAAGTCCGCGGATCGGTCGCGGAAGGGAGAAACGCCTCCCTTCGAAACATCAGAGCGAAAACTCGAAGGGCATGCCGGCGCAACTCGCCATCAAGCGCGACCAGGTTGTCGCCAAACCCTGAGATTCCGAGAACGGCAGCAAGGTCAATTTCGAAGAACTGCTCGGAGACCGATCGGGCGCCCGAGTAATAAAGCCGCCACCTGCCGCCGTTTGTGAGAATGCCCCAACGTAGGTTGCCAGTCGTCAAATCGTCAACACGCCGCAGATAGCGGAGCATCTGTGTCGATGGCGCAAGCTCCTCACCCCGCCGGCCCGATTGGCGATCGAGCGGTCGGCGCCAGCGCTTTGACTCAACTATTGCGAGACCAAATTGATAACGTCTCCACTCTTCGGGAGACAGATCTGCCTGCGTCTTTGTCGCCGCATCAGCAAAAAGCAGGCCATCCGGCACATCATCCCTGCCTTTGACGGTCAGGTTCTGCTGGCGCATAGCGTGGCTCCAGCCCAGCCGCCTGAGAATTGGCCAGATCAAATCGTCTTCAGTTCGGGTTTCGTTAGGCGTCTGCCCAATTGGAAAGGACGAGAAAGCGGCAGCTAAGTCTGCAGCCAACGCATCGACATCGTGGTCACTGACACTTTTCCAGTCCGCATTATCGACAATCGACTGCGTAAGAAAATCACTGGTAAAAAGACTACCCTGAAAGATACCTTCGATCATTAACTCTTCTGCCCATTCAATCGTCTGCCCGACAATCGATAACCCAAGTGAAGGATTCGTGCGCGCGCTATTGATGCTTATCCGGTGCTATCCCCCGCTTATCCGGACCGCAGGTCGAAATTTGGGATTCCCTCAACGCTTTCCGATGGAACGCGGACGTGCGCGGACGCGCAGTATCGTCGTGCTTGTCGCGCTTTGGTGGTGGATGGTTGCTTATTTTCACGTTCTTAAAGTTGCAATGGACTGTTCCTAATTATCAACTATGCGTAAAATCCGAGAATCGACTGCGGCTTCTGGCGGAACCACATGCAGCAATTTAATGAAATCATAGCAACAGCCACTCGACGAATCGAAGCGCATTTCTTCAATTTACCAGTTGACGGCGGGGGGCCAGTCTACCGAGAACGCGTTTACTGCTACGAACTTTACCATCAGCTCAGAATACAGTGGCCAACTCAGGATCAAACCGATTTCGTGCTCAATGGCGAGGTAGACAAGCGCGGGCACCCTATACTTCATCGGCTTGGGGCGGACATGTCGATCCCTGATCTGCTCGTGCACGTACCGGGGTATATGGGGCGAAACCATGCTGTGATCGAAGTGAAGCCGGGCGACAACGCGGCAAAAAATCCGCGCGGGATCGCAAAAGATCTGGCCACGCTCTCAGTATTCCAGACAGACGTTGGCTATGAACGAGGGGTTTATCTGTTCTATGGGTCTTATCCGGAACGAATTGTACGGGAAATTGCTAACCGGTTGGAAGTGAGGCCACGTGTCGAGGTTTGGCTTCATCATCAGCCCGGGCAATCTGCGGCGCTGGTCGATGTAATTGGCGACTAAATCTCCAGAGGATGAAGTGAAGAACAAGACGGTGAACGGGCATCATCTTCGAAACCCTTCGGATGGCGCGTCAGTGCACAATTCTGTCCGCTCACGAGCGAACGTTGGAAAGAAAAAAAGCGGAGCGAGACCATGAGCCAGTCGGAGAGAGCTGCCGAGATAGGGCACAAGGAAGCCGGCTCCCACGCGGGGGAAGCAATCGTAACCCCGCTGCGCAAACGAAGTCTCAGTAACGAACTCTACAAACGTGACCCAAAGATAGAGACGCTAATCGGACAATTGACGATACTGTCGCGTGGCGAGTTGATTGCCAGAGCTGCGATTTCGAAGCGCTCAGACCCGCGCTACGTGCCAAGCGAATGTCTCGTGTATTTCATTCGTTCGAGCCGTCGAGACAACAACGAAGCGTGGTTCGAGCGCCTCTACCGTATCCTAATTGAGCGGGTGCTGCGCAGTCTGCCCAGATCGGAAAACTCCGATGGCATGACTGAGTCGCTGACGCGTGGCCTCGTGCGGGACAAAGTTTTTAGCCGTTTCGTGGAAATGCTCTCGGCGGACAGAGCGTCGTATGTCGACAAACTCGATTATTTCGAGGTGCGTTTCGATGGTGCTATCGCGGGCCTTCGGCGCGATGCCCAGGAGCAGGCTTGGCGTGACGAGAACAGATCTCGTCCCCTTGAATATGACGAAGAGACTGGCGAATTGACAGCAGAGGTAGAGGCAGCAGCCGGCGTCTTCGACCCTTTTGCCGCGTCGGATTTTGATGATCCGTCTTACCGGTCGCGCATGGATGCGGCGATTGACGCTCTACCACCAGAACAAATCAGGATCATGCATATGCTGAGACAGGGCTTCCCCATCGATTCGAAGGAACCAGATGTCATGACCATTGCTAAGGCCTTGGGTCGCTCCGAAAAGACGATCCGGACTTATCGCGATAAAGCGATTGCAACATTGCGGTTGGCTCTGGCTGACGGTGAACAGCAATGAGCCCGGCTGGCGAGCGCCCCTCCCGTGAAGCTGTGCTTGACGCATTCGCGGTCGAAAGCGCGCCAGATCGCTCGACCCTCGAGCGTTACCTGCGACTTTACCCGGAATACGCCGCAGAACTCGTTGACCTATCGCGCGAGCTGAGCCGTGAACTCGATGATGATGACGCCCTGCTATCCGCTGCAGATCAGGCGCTGATCGACGCCGCCTGGTCGCGACACGCCAGCGCTATGCCCGTCGCGACACCAGATCCTTTCGCGACTCTGACAGCCGACGATTGGCGCGCCGTTGCTCGACAACTGGACGTCCCGCGCCAGGTCATCACCGCTTTGCGTGAACGGCGGGTGTCACTGCTGAGTATTCCGCAACGGTTTCTCAAAAACCTGGCAGAGGCGTTGCGCTGCTCCCTTACGCAGCTGCAGATGTCCTGGGGATCAGCATCGTTGACCGCAGCTCGCAGCTACAAGGCAGATGGTAAGCCAAACACCGGCGAGCAGGTCACCTTCGAGAAAGTTCTGATCGACGCCGGCGTTTCGGATGAGAGGCGCGCTGAGCTTTTGAGAGAGGCCGAGTGATATGGACAGCGTGGAGCTTGCCAGGCAAGTCGCCGCCGAGCTTCACGCTCACCTGGTTCAATCCGGGGCCGATCCCTGGTCGCCATATGATTTCGTCGTCACCGAAGCCAAACGACGGGGCATCGACGTTGAGCCGACTGCGGCGGGTGCGGCTGTGCTCAACGGCGGTCGCGCGACCTTCGTAGCCGCCGACGACCTGATCCTTCATGAGAATGTCGGTTCCTTGTTCGATAGAGCCTTCCTTGTTGCGCACGAGATTGGACATGTCGAGCTTGGCGACGATCCCGATGATGCTCCAGCGCCGACAATCGATCCCACTCGCGCGGCCGAGCCATCGCCGGTCGGCATTGATCGGGTTGTCGACTATGGGCGCAAGCAGCGCCGCGAAGTTCAGATGGATTTGTTCGCTCGAGAGCTGCTGCTGCCTCGTAGCATTGTGCGCGAGCTCCATGTGGTTGGAGGGCTTTCTGCCTTCGAGATCGCGAAAAAGCTTGGCGCGCCGTTCGAGGTCGTCGCGCAACAGCTGTTTGATGCCTTGTTCCTGCCGCCGGTTCCGCCCACGACCGGGACGGCGCATGTGGAACGGCCGTTGAATCCTGTGCAAGCGGCGGCGGCGGCACATCGCGGGGAAGCCTACCTGCTCGAAGCGGGTCCCGGCACCGGCAAGACCCAGACGCTGGTTGCACGCGTCGTAGGCCTTCTGGAAGAGGGGGTCGATCCGAGGCGGATCTTGCTCCTGACTTTCTCGAACAAGGCGGCGGGCGAAATGGCCGAAAGGATCGCGCGCAAGCGGCCCGAGGCGGCCGCCGCTATGTGGATCGGCACGTTTCACGCCTTCGGCCTCGATGTCATTCGGCGATTCTATGCGGAACTCGGCTTGCCGAAGGATCCGCGGATGATGGATCGGACCGAGGCTGTCGAACTCCTCGAGGAAGAGTTTCCGCGCCTGAAGCTTTCCCACTATCGCAATCTCTATGATCCCACCCAGATTATCGCCGATATGCTGGTTGCCGTGTCGAGAGCCAAGGATGAGGTGGTCGATGCCGACAGCTACGCTGCGCTCGCCGGCGCCATGCTGGCAAAGGCGAGTGATCCCGAGGCGCGCACAGCAGCTGAGCGCGCGGTCGAGGTCGCGCGCGTCTACGCGGCGTACGAGCAGATGAAGCGCAATGCGGACTGTGTCGACTTCGGCGATCTTGTTGCTCTGCCCGTACAACTGCTCGAAAATGATTCAGCCATCCGCGCGACGCTCCAGGCGCAGTACGATCATGTCCTGGTCGACGAATATCAGGACGTCAACCGCAGCAGCGTGAGACTGCTGAGCGCGTTACGCCCCGACGGCCGCAATCTCTGGGTAGTCGGTGACGCCAAGCAGTCGATCTATCGGTTTCGGGGAGCGTCATCGTTCAACATGACGCGCTTCGGTAGGCAAGACTTCGCCGGCGGCAAACGCGGTCGATTGAAGCGCAACTATCGCTCGGTACCAGAGATCACGACCAGCTTTTCCAATTTCGCGATCAAGATGCGAGTTGGCGATGCCGATAGCGGCCTCGAGGCAGAGCGGGACGCCAATGGCCATGAGCCGGAATTGCGCACGGTACGGCGAGCCGAAGAACAGCAGGTCGCCCTCGCCGAGGCGATCGAGGAACTGCGGCGCGAGGGGCATGCCTATCGCGATCAGGCGGTGTTGTGCACCGGTAACGAAAAGCTGTCCAGGATAGGGCAAGATCTTGAGCGGCTCGGCGTGCCGGTCCTGTTCCTGGGCAGCCTGTTCGAGCGAGGTGAGGTCAAGGACCTGCTCGCGCTCCTCTCGATCCTCGTCGACCGGCGCGCCATGGGTCTCGTTCGCATCGCGTGCTGGCCGGATTTCGCGATGTCTTTCGCGGACGTCGCGGCTGTATTCGCGTACTTGAGAGCGACAGATCCCGCTCCGGCAAGTTGGCTGCAGAATATCGCCTCCATCCCGGAATTGAGTGAGGCAGGCCGTCGGGCGCTGGGGAATCTGGCTGTTGCCCTAGATGGATTCTGCGACGCCGCCTCGCCGTGGACAATACTCGCGACGCTGCTTCTCGATCGCACGCGGATTGCGGCACGTCTCGGAACATCGTGCGACCTCGGTGATCGCACACGGGGTGTGGCGATCTGGCAGTTCCTCAATTTCGTGCGCGTACAACCGGCGGGGCGCGGGTTGCCTGTCACGCGCCTTCTCGATCGCGTGCGCAGACTTGTGCGCCTGGGCGACGACCGCGACCTGCGACAGTTGCCGGCAGCAGCACAGCATCTCGAAGGCGTGCGACTGATGACCATCCATGGCGCCAAGGGGCTGGAATTCGAAGCGGTGCATATCCTGGGACTTAACAGCGATACGATTCCCCGCACGCCGCAGGTTCCGCCGTGCCCGGCGCCGACAGGCATGATCATTGGTGCGGAAGGCAGCGCCCTGGATGCATTCCGGGCTGGTCAGGCTGAGGAGCAGGAATGCCTTTTCTATGTTGCGTTGTCACGCGCTCGCGACCGCCTGTTCCTCTATGCCCCGACAGAGAAGAGCAATGGGCACAATCGGCCGCTCTCGCCGTTCCTCGACCGCCTCGGGACCACGTTGGTGCGCCGCGCGATCGTGCCGGCGCGCGCCCTTCCCCCGGCCCCAGACGCGCAGAGTGTTGAATTGACCGTCGACGGTCGGCTTCGCTTTAGCGGACCGCAAATCGCTCTTTATGAGTCATGTCCCCGCCGCTTCTTCTACACGCATGTCCTTCAGGTTGGCGGACGTCGAACCACCACCGCGTTCATGCAGTTGCATGAGGCAGTTCGCTCGGTGGTTGAGGCGGTGGTCGCTTCTGACCTGTCTCTTTCTGAGCGGGAGCTGCAAGATCGCGCGGAAGCAGCGTTCGTCAGCCAAGGGCTTTCCGATCATGGATATCGCGCCGAATTCCTCGATCTCGCCTTGGCGATGCTGCGTTTCTTTCTGTCCAGCCGCGCAGGAATGGTCGCGGAAATCCCTACCGCTGTCAGTCTCATAATTGGCGGCGAGGAAATCCTCGTCCAGCCGGATGAGGTGCTGGTGCGACCCGATGGCGTCCGCGCCGTGCGCCGCATCGGCACAGGTCACATGCGATCGACCGAGGGCAAGGATGTCGCTGCCGCGGCGTTAGTCCTCGCTGTCAAGCAGGCCTTCCCCCGCGCCGTTGCGGAGCTGGTCCACCTCTCGGACAGCGAAGCACACCCGCTATCCCTGTCGGACCGCGAACTCTCGGGGCGCAAAGACAAGCTTGCAAAGTTTCTGGGCGAGATTCGCGCGGGGCGGTTTCCTGCCGCGGTTTCATCATTCACATGCCCGAACTGTCCCGCCTTCTTTATCTGTGGTTCCACCCCGGAAGGACCGCTTAAAAAAAAGTTTGCCTGACCTTACCGGTCGGCCAATGTCGCACCGATTGGGTCCTTAGAGCCGCGGCGTCGCCACGGCAAATACATAAGGAACCGATCTATGACTACAAACGAACTTCTTGATTATGACGACGTCGGAGACGCCCTGCGCGAAGGCCGGGCACTTCGTCCGGCGCAAGCGTATCGCTTTCTGCTTGCTGAGGGCGACCTCAATTTTCAGCAGCGTCAGGTGAGCGATCCCGTGCCGCTCGGGCGCCAGTTGCTGGAGGCCGCATCGCTCGATCACCGGCATGGCTATAGCCTCTTTGCGATCCTGCCCTCGGGCGATTTCGAGGATGTGCGGTTGAACGAGCCCTTCGATCTGCGCGAGCGCGGGGCTGAGCGGTTCATTGCTTTCCAGTCGGATCGCGAATTCAAGCTGACCCTCAACGACGACGAACTGCGCTGGGGCAAACCCGTCATCAGCGGTGCTGTCCTTTATGGTCTGGCAAAGCCAGGAGACAACGAGGCGGTATTCCTCGAGGTTCCGGGCAGTGAAGATCGCCTGATCGAACACAACGAGCTGATTGATCTGAACGGCGCCGGTATCGAGCGCTTCATCACCGCGCGCAAGCCGCCGGTGACCTTCGAAATCGTCGTCAACTCGCGTCTCCGCACGGTGGACGAACAGACGGTCACGTTCGAGCAGGTCGTCCAGCTCGCGTTTCCTGGCCAGCACGAGCCGAATGTCGTCTTCTCGATGACCTATCGGCACGCGGCGTCGGCGCCCCATGCCGGAGAACTCGGGGCCGGCGGCTCCGTCGACGTCAAGAAGAAAGGCACGGTGTTTAATGTCACGCGCACTGTTCAATCGTAATCCGGACCTCAAGCGCCTGCTGGACGAGGGCTACTTCGTCCAGCAGCAGGGCGGCTATCTCGTTATGCGTGAGATCCCTTACGTCGACGAGCGCCGACAGCTGCGCATCGGCACGTTGATCTCCAGCCTCACGCTTGCGGGCGATCAAACCCGTACGCCCGACACGCATGTCGTCCACTGGAATGGTGATTTCCCCTGCCATGCCGATGGCGTTCGAATTCAAGGAATTTCGCACATGAGCGGCACCTTCGACCTTGGTCATGGTCTGAAGGCGACGCACAGCTTCTCCAGCAAGCCGGAGGGCGGATATGCGGACTACCACCACAAGATGACGAGCTATGCGAACATCATCGCAGGCCCCGCTGCAGTACTGAAGCCCGGTTCGACCGCACGCACTTTCCGCGAGCCCGAACAGGAGGAAGAGAGCGTCTTCAACTATGTCGAGACTGCCTCCGACCGCGTTGGTATCGGCGCGTTGACAGGACGGCTCGTAGGCGAGCGCATCGCCATTATCGGGCTCGGCGGCACGGGCGGCTACATTCTCGACCTCGTCGCGAAAACACCGGTTTGCGAAATCCGGATCTTCGACAGCGATGAATTTCTCACCCACAATGCGTTCCGCGCGCCAGGTGCTCCCAGCCTGGACGAGCTCCGGGACGCGCCCAAGAAGGTCGAATATCTCAAGCGCATTTATAGTCGCATGCACCGCAACATCGTAGCGAACGATGCCGCTCTGAACGCTGACAACCTCCACCTTCTCGACGGCGTAACCTTCGCGTTCCTTTCCCTTGACGCGGGTGAGGCCAAGCAGTCGATCGTGGAGAAACTCCAGGCAATCGGCGCCGGTTTCATCGATGTCGGGATGGGTCTTGAGCTCGAAGAAGGGTCGCTCGGCGGCATCCTGCGGGTGACCGCCAGTACGCCCGAGAAGCGGGATCACCTGCCGCAGCGCGTTTCCTTTGTGGGCGGCGGCGCCAAGGACATCTACGCCTCGAACATCCAGGTGGCTGACCTCAACGCGCTCAACGCCGTTCTCGCGGTGGTGAAGTGGAAGAAGATCCGCGGCTTCTATCGCGATCTCGAGCAGGAACACCACTGCACCTACACGACCGATGGCAACATGCTGATCAACGGAGACCTCGCATGATACGGCACCAACGACTTGAGCATCGTTTCGTCGAGCATATCCCCGAGCGCCTTGAGGCCGGTGTCCTTTACGTTTCGATGGACTATGCGACGTCAGCCCACAGTTGTTGCTGCGGCTGCGGCGAGGAGGTGATCGTCCCCTTCACACCAACGGACTGGAAAATGACGTTCGACGGCGAAACCATCTCGCTTCGTCCGTCGATTGGCAATTGGACGCTCAAGTGCCGGTCACATTATGTAATCGACCGAAGCAAGGTGATCGAAGCAGGCCCGTGGAGCGAGGAGCAGGTCGAAGCCGAGCGTCGTCGCGATGGCGCCGCCAAGGCCCGCTTCTACGGCCAGCCGCCGAAGGTCGAACCTCCTGCCCACCCCGCTCCGGCAAAGCCCCAGCGCAGTTTCTGGCGGCGGATCTGGGCATTTATATCAGCACCTAAGCAATAAACCTGTGAGTTACATTGCGGCGCAAGCATATCGCGCCGAAGTTTACTTCCAAACATTTGCTTGTACGTCGTAAGAAAGACCGTGCGGACCAGAAAAGGCGGGAGGTTCGCGCGGTCCGACAGCACATCGAAGCCGACCGGCAACAAACGACAACGGGTATCCGGCCAGGAAAGGAACCATCATGACCACCGCAAGTCGGTCAACACTTGTCGTCCACGGCCGGCTCGCTATGCGGGAAGCCCGGCTTGCGGCGGCGCGCGACGGTCGCCACGGCCTCCAGATCATGTCTTTTGAGCAGGCGGCTGTGCGGCTTGCCGGTGGTTTCGCCCGGCCGATCGATGAGGAAAGCCTGCGCGCGGCAATCCTGACGGTTCTCCCCGAAACGTCCATGGGCGAACTCGAAAGCATCAAGTTGCTGCCGGGCATGATTGGCGCGGCGGCGGACACGCTGCACAAGGCATGGCGCGCGGGCATCGATCTCGCAGCTCGGGCCGGCGACCATCCACGTCTCGGCGCCATCGCCGGGCTGGAGGCGGCAGTCCTTGCGCAACTTCCGGCAGGAATGATGCGCCCGGTCGATATTGTCGCCAGTGCAAGCAGCCGTATTGCCCACGCGCCGGCGATTTTCGGCGACCTCGAAATCGTCGGTCTGACCGAACTGTCTCCGTGCTGGCGTCCGCTGGTCAAGCAGCTTGCCGATCGCATCCCGATGCGATGGACGGCCGGCCCGCGCTCCGTCCCGGTCTGGCTGGACGATTGCGGCATCACCGTCGTCCGGGGCAGAAACGAAGAGCCGGCGGTCCGTTCCATTAGTTGCGCGACCGCCTACCACGAGGCCATCGAGGCGATGCGCTGGGCACGCGCCTTGCTCGCCTCGGGCATCTCGCCCTCCGAGATCGCCATCGCAACGGCTTCACCGGCCGATTATGACGATCACTTCCTGGCGTTGCGCGCCGACGCCAACATCGGCCTGCATTTCGTTCACGGCGTTCGCGCCGTCGCGACGCGCGAGGGACAGGCGGCTGCGGCACTTGCCGACATCGTCGTGCGCGGCCTCACGCAATCACGTCTGCGCCGCCTAGCATCGCTGTGTCGAGAATCGGCGCCGCTGTCTGGGCTTCCCGACGGGTGGCTTCGAGTCCTGCCGAGCGATGCGCCCTTGTCGACATCGGCCGCGTGGAACCGACTGCTCGCGCGCCTCAGGCCGGAGGACTGGCCCGATGGCACGGATCACGTGCCGGCGCTGCGTGCGGTGGTTGAGAAATTGGCAAAGGGACCGAACGCCGCGCGGGAGATAGGCGAGGCCTTCCTCAAAGGCCGGTCGCTGTCCATCTGGCGCAAGGCGCTGCTTGCCGGGCCTGCCACGTCCGTCGACGTCACGCTCGATACATTGAAGCAGGATGACGGGCTGGAGGCCTGTGTGTCAGTCGCCTGGATGCCGGCAAGCGCGCTTGCCGCTTCGCCGCGGCGGTTCGTTCGGTTGATCGGACTCAACTCTTCGCGTTGGCCGCGCGCGATTGCTGAAGACAGGCTAATACCAGATCACATTATCCCGACCGCCGAGCTTGACCCTCTTCCCGTCAGCCTCGCCGATCGCAGGGATTTCGAAACGATCCTCGCGACCACCTCCGGTGAGGTCGTCCTCTCCCGCGCCCGTCGTGACAGCGACGGCCGCTTGCTCGGCCGCAGCCCGTTGTTTGCCGCCTACGGCGATGAAAACTATCTGCGCCGCAACGCAGTCGCTGAGCATGCCTTCAGCGAAACCGACCGACTGATGGCTCGGCCGCAGGAGTTTGCCACTGATCCTCAGGCGATCGGCGCCCGAACCTGCTGGCGGGACTGGCGCACGGTCGACATCACCCCTCATGATGGCCTCGTCCGGCCTGATCACCCGCTCATTCTCGCTATCCTCGCGCGGACGCAGTCGGCCAGTTCGCTGAAAACCCTGCTGCGCAGCCCGCTCGGCTTTCTCTGGCGCTACGCCTTCGGCTGGAAGTCGCCACAAAGCAGCGCCGAGCCTCTCGTGCTTGATGCGCTTGCGGCGGGCGATCTCATTCACCTTGTGCTTGATCGCGCATTGCGGACTCTCGAAACGGCCGGAGGGCTGGCTTCCGCCAATGCGTCCGCCATCGAGAGAGCCGTAGCCGAGGCTGTGGGCGCGGTCGCGCTCGACTGGGAAAGCGAACGCCCCATTCCGCCCAATGTCATATGGGGCCGAACACTCGCTGACGCGCGCCTTTTGGCTGCTCAGGCGCTTGCCTATGGCGACGCGCATCTGCCGGGCAGCCGTTCCTATGGCGAAGTGCCCTTTGGTGGATCGGAACCCAAGACGACGGCAGAGCTACCCTGGGATGCGAGCTTGCCCGTGACGATCCCGGACACGGGGTTTTGCATCGCCGGCTACATCGATCGGCTCGATATTGCCGGCGACGGAAGCCGCGCGCTCGTTCGCGACTATAAGACTGGAAAGCCTCCCAAGGGCGAAATTCGGCTGAATGGCGGACGCGAACTCCAGCGCTGCCTCTACGCTTTCGCCGTGAAGGCGCTCTTGGGCGACCATGTCGCGATCAGCGCATCACTGCTTTATCCGCGCGAAGCGATCGACCTTCAGCTCGATGATCCGGAAGCCACGCTGGCGGAAATCATCAAGCATCTGCGGGCGGCGCGAAGTGCATTCGCGAGTGGCGCCGCTTTGCCAGGTCCGGATACGGGCAGCGATTATGACGATCTCGCTTTCGCCCTGCCGGCCAATGCCAGCGCCACCTACTGCAAACGCAAGCAATCTGCCGCAATCGAGCGGCTAGGCGAAGTCGCTCAGGTCTGGGAGGCGGAATAATGAATACCATGCACAGGATTCTCAAGGATGATGGCGCCCGGCACGATGCCATCAGCGGACACGACCGTTCGATCCTGGTTGAGGCCGGCGCCGGTTCGGGCAAGACCGCGGTCATGGCGGGGCGCATCGCCGTCATGCTGGCGCAGGGTGTTGCACCGCGTGCTATTGCGGCCGTCACGTTCACGGAGCTCGCCGCGAGCGAACTCCTTTCTCGCGTACGGGACTTCGTCACCGATCTCGCCGCCGGTCGCATCGCGCCCGAACTCCGCGTCGGATTGCCGAACGGTCTGTCGCAAGCGCAACGCGATAATCTCATCATAGCGAGCGCGGCCATCGACGAGATCACCTGCTCGACCATCCACGGCTTCTGTCAGCGTCTGATCAAGCCCTACCCTGCCGAGGCGGATATCGATCCCGGCGCCACCGTCATGGACCGCAACCAGGCCGATCTCACCTTTCTCGAAATTGTCGAAGAATGGCTCCGAGAACGCCTATCGGGCGACCAGGGTGGGATCCTCGCCGAGATGGTGTTGCACAGTCCCGGCGAGACGGTTGCGCTCATGCACAAGATCGCCGAAGCGCTACGCCGGCGCAGGAGCCTCGTCGCGCCAGCGGTAACACCGCTGCCCGAGCATTTGCAGGCATTTCGGCAGGCGGCCGATGACCTCTCTGCCTTCATGCGAGCCGCGGGCGTCATCGAGCCGGAGACCGAGGTCTACGCGGCTCGCTTTTCCGAAATGGCCACGCGCTTGCCAACTGCAGCGAACGCATCAACGCCCGCAGGTCTCATCGGACTGTTGGTCTCACGCCCCCATCCCGATCTGTGCACCAAGGCCGGCGGCTTTTCATCCTATCGCAAGAAGGGCAAATGGGCCGCGGCCGCGAAGCAGGCGGGACTTTCCAAGGCTGACGGCGAGCGGCTGAATGATGCCGCAGAGGGCTCCTATGATGCCTGCTGCGCCGCATGGACCGCCCTTCTCCAGGCCGCGTCCAGCCAAGTGCTCGCGGCGCTGATCGATGAGGCGCGACCAATTCTGGAACGCTATCGAGAACACAAGCGCGCCAGCGCCCAGCTTGATTTCGACGACCTCATATATGCCGCCCGTGATCTGCTGCGCGATCACGAGGCGGTACGGCAGGCGCTTGGACAGCGTTACGCCCGCGTCCTCGTCGATGAGTTTCAGGACACGGACCCCCTCCAGGCGGAAATCTTCTGGCGCTTGTGCGGCGATCCCGCGGACGACGCGCAGGATTGGACCAGCTTCCGAATTCGCCCCGGCGCGCTCTTCCTTGTTGGCGATCCGAAGCAAGCCATTTATCGTTTTCGCGGCGCGGACGTCGGTGCCTATGTCCAGGCGCGCGCGGCCTTCGCGGCACAGTGTGCGGACGGCCTGGTGTCTATCTCGACCAATTTCCGCTCTTGCGCCTCGATCCTCACATTCGTCAACGAGCGCTTCGAGGCGATTCTGTCAGCGGATGGACAGCCCGGCTTCACGGCGCTCGATCCTTTTCACAATGATCGCGGCGAGAGCCTCTGCGTCGCCGCCCTCGATATTGCCGTCGCGGACGCAGACGGCAAGGCGAGTGCTGAACAGCAACGTGACGCGGAAGCCGACGCCGTGGCCGAGCTCTGCGCCCGGTTGATTGGCAGTCACCGTATTCATGACCGAAAAAATGGTGAGGACCGGCCATGCCAGCCTGGCGATATCGCTCTCCTTGCCCCGACCGGCGCGGATCTGTGGCGCTATGAAGAAGCATTGGAGCGGCGGGGCATTCCAGTGGCGACGCAGGCTGGCAAGGGCCTCTTCCGCCGGCAGGAGGTTCAGGATCTGATTGCGCTGACCCGCGTTTTGGCCGATCGCCGCGACACCCTGGCGTTGGGTGCGCTACTGCGCGGCCCACTTGTCGGGCTGAGCGAAGAAGAGCTGCTGGACATCAGCTGGACGCTGCCGCGCTCGGAGGATGAACCCGACCGGATTCCCCCTCTCGATCTTAGCGTCGATCCGGCGGCTATCGGCCATCTTGTAGCTCGCGACGTTATTCAAAAGCTGCAGGCGCTTCATCGGCGCAGCAATAGCACGACACCACACGCGCTTCTCTCCCAGGCCATAGATGTATTGCGGGTGCGTCCTATCCTCCTCGAGCGGCACCGAGGTCAGGCGGAGCGCGCGCTCGCCAATGTCGATCTTTATCTCAGTCTGTCGATGAGCTATGCGGTCCGCGGCTTGCGGGCATTTTCCGAGGCGATGACGGCGGCGTGGACCGATGAGGCACGCGCCGTCGAGGGCCGGCCTGATGCTCAGGAAGAAGCCGTCGCGCTCTTCACCATGCACGCTGCCAAGGGTCTCGAATGGCCGGTCGTCATTCCTATCAACACAATGACCGGCGTGATGGCGCCGGAGAGCGCGTTGGTCGACCGGCAGAACGACACGTTCTACTGCCCAATCCTCGGGGTCACGCCATCAGGCTATGAGATCGCGCGGCAGGCAGAAAAGAACGAGCTCGACCGCGAACGTGTCCGTCTCTGGTATGTCGCGGCGACGCGCGCCCGGGAGTTACTGGTTCTTCCGCGTATCGACGTGACGCCTTCGAAGTCGGCATGGATCAGTCTCGTCGATTTGTCGATCGCATCGCTTGCTGCGCTGGACGCGTCGCACTTGCCGCCAGATCCGGTGGTGGTTAGTGGCGGTCCGAGCAACGGCCAGACGCGCGAGGATTTTGCCGCCGAGGCTGGCGCGATTGCCGAGCGTCAGAAGCGATTGACGTGGCTTGCTCCAAGCCGCGACGAGAATGCAGCCGAGACTATACTGCAGGAAGAGGAACCAGATTTTTGGACCGGATCGGACCAGGGTGCGCCGACCGAGCTCGAAAAACCTGCCTCCCCGCAGGGTGGCCGCGAGCGCGGGCTGATCCTGCATACGCTGATGGAAGAGGTATTGACCGGGGAAACCGGCGACGCGCCCGCAGCACTCGCTACCCGCGCCGAGGAACTCATCCTGGCGCTCGGCAAAGCTCCGGTCGCCGATCCGGCAGCCGGGCTCGCTCCGGAAGAGCTTGCCGGCTGCGTCAGACGGACGCTGGCGCTGCCGGATATCGCACGGCTGCGGTCAAGTCTGCTTGCCGAGTTTCCCGTTTATGCGCTTCGCGAGGAAGACGCTGAACTGGTCGCAACGGCAGGCATCGCCGATGCTCTCACGGTCAACCGCGAAGGTCGCCCCCGCGTGGTGGTCGACTGGAAGAGCGATGTGAACCCGGATCCGAAGACACGGGACCATTACCGGGGCCAGGTTCACGCCTATCTTGAAATGACGGGCGCCGAGCTGGGCCTGATCGTGCTGATGACCAGCGCGACGGTAATCGCCGTCAACCCCGCAAAGGTGCCTTCGCCGCGATCCTGACGGCGAGACCTTCATAGCCAGAACGCCTCATCGGCTGGTTTCGCAGCGGTGACCACCACCGCCGCAGGAGCGAGCCGCCGGTTTAACTCTCTGCATAAGACGGATTTGCATGTCCTATCTCGCTTGGATTGATTTCGACCCCGAGGAACGACGACGCGCTCAAACGCTCATCGATCTCTTCAAACAACCAGAGGCTCGCGACGAGCTGGGTTTGGGAACCGTGCGCGATGGCCTTGCCGATCTCCTTTTTCCCGGGACAAGCACGATTCAGACACGGCTGCGCTACATGCTGTTCATTCCTTGGATCTATTGCGAGGCGCAAAGCCGTAAGGCAACGCAAGCAGAACGCACAAACATCGCGCGCGATCTCGAATTCCGGCTGAGCGAAGCGCTGCTTCGCGGCGGTGAGACGATCGGTGTGATCGGCCGTGATGCGGGCCGAGACCTCAAGCGGCTTGCCTCAAGCGTGTACTGGGCTGGGCTTAACAGCCTTGGTATCCGCACCATGATGGGTTCGCAGGCAACCTTCCTGTCCTATGGTCCGGAAAGTTTCAAGGATCATGACCTGAAGCTCTGGTCATCAAGCCTGCCGAAGGCGCCCGCAAATCTGTTTGAGGAGGCCACATTCGCTCTGACGCTGAAGGAAGCAGACTTTATTCGCGACCGCATCGCTAGTAGCGCGAAGCCGAGCCTGCTGAATGAACTGGCGCGCACGGGAAAGCCTTTCAGCCAGGATTTGCCATGGCAGGTAAGCGAGAGCACCATCTCAAAATCCAATCGCGCACTACTGCGACACGCGGAGAGGTTCTCCGGCGTGATGTATGGCGCAAGCTTGCTCTACAACCTCTTGCTGGCGCTGCGTGCCGCTGAACGACCAAACGCAAAAAAGCACGCCGATGCTCCGGCGCTAACAGAGCATTACCGCTCGCGTCTCGACGACTGGAGGACGAAGCTCGAATTCCTAGACCTAAACAGTTGGGACCTTGACGATCTCTTTAGCCTGATTGGAACGACGAGCCACAGTCTAACGAAATCATCTCGGGACTTTATCCGGGGCTGGGCATCCATAGCGCGAGACGGCGCAAGGCATCTGGAGACGGACAGCTCCGCGATTGAACTTCTGAGACATCGAGAACATGGCCTCAAACGGTTTAAGGCACGGCTTCTGCACGAGGCACCGCTGGAAAGGTGGTCGGGCGCCTCGGGCGACGCCCGTCTCGATTTCAGATGGGGTGTTTCCAGAAGCTACCTTGGAGAACTCGCCGATGCCGGCTGAACCCGCTTTTGACCCTGAAAATCGCCAGCTCTACACGGCACTTATGCGGGCGCCCGATCAATACCAGTTCGACAACGCCGTGGCGACGACCTACTCGCTTGACTTCGAAACAGCCCTCACCATTCCCATCACGATCGTTTTTCGAGATGCCGAGAACCGCGACGAGATGTTGCGAAGTCCACTGGCTTTGCTGCAAAGCGTTGAGCGAATGGCCGGCAGAATGGCCATCTATTGTGACAGGGGCCGCATCAAGGAGGCGCGTCCGAATGCGGCGCGCCTGATGGCCCTCTATGAGAAGACGATCATCGAGGTTTCGGCTCCTGGCGGCGGTGCGTTCCACCCCAAGCTTTGGTGCATCCGTTTCAAACCCGAGCACGAGGGGCAGCCTACGCGCATGCGGCTTGCGGTTCTTTCCCGGAACCTGACGAATGACAAGTGCTGGGATTTGGCTCTTTGCCTCGATGGCAAGGTACAAGAATATACCAATGATGCCAATGAACCGATTGTGCAGCTTCTTCGCGCCCTTCCGGGCCTGGCAAATTCGGCCACTCGTCCGGCTGCACCAAAATTTCTTCCATCGCTCATGCGCGACCTCGAGCGCTGCACCTGGGAGGATCTCCCTGCGGGGGCGACCAGGGTTAGCTTCGCAGTGAATGGTCTGAATTCAAGCACATGGTCTCCGCAAAAGGGTGACCGCCTCGCCATCCTGTCACCTTTCGTCAGTGGTGACGCGCTTGCGCGCCTCTCCCAGGGTTACGACCAACCCTCCGCCTGTCAGCTTGTCGCTCGCGCTGAGGAGCTAGACCGCATCAAGCCGGACGTTCGCAAGCATTTTGAGATACAGACCCTCGATGACCGGGCGACACGATATGAGGAAGAAGATCGTGACGACCCAGGCGCCGCCGATCTCGAAGGCCTTCATGCAAAGGCGTACATCGTCGAACGTGGCTCACGTCTGCACATCCACCTTGGCTCTGCCAACGCAACAACCGCTGCACTGGTACCTGGTCGCGGCGGTCGCACGCAAAACGTCGAAGTCATGGCGACCCTTGATGGTCCTAAAAGCCGCATGGGTTCCATTGCAGATACACTGTTCTCGGAAGGGTTTCAGCGCCTTCTGACGCCGTATGTACCGTCGGTGCCAGTCGAGCAGGACGCTGCTGCCGTTGCAGAAAAGGTCTTGGAGAAATTACGCACCAAGATCGCAGCCCTACCGCTCGATCTCCACTGTACACAATTGGCTGAAGGCGTTGGCCTCGAACTGGCTGTTGCCGGCAAAATAGCGCCGATTGAAATTCCAGCGGGCGTGAAATGTTTCATTCGGCCGGTCACGGTTGCGAATGAACAGGGCTACGACGCAGCACCCCTGCTCTCTGGCACGGCCTCGACGATGGCAGTGAGCACTGTTCCGTTGAGCGATGTCACCCGTTGGCTGGGAATGCGGCTCCGGGACGCGGAAACAGGGGTAGAGATTGCCTTTACTTTGGGCGCCCGGCTCGTTGGCCTGCCCGAGGGCCGCGACGCTGCAGTACTGCGGGCGCACATTGCCAATGTCGAGAACTTCTTCCGCTATCTGAGCATGCTTCTCGGAAGTTTGGGTGAAGGCAGTTTTCTGGAGAGCGATAAGGCGGGTGAGGGCCAGTGGCTTCGGCGACTTGGCCAAGGTGGAAACGCGCTGCTGGAGCCGATGGTGCGGGCTCTTGCTCTCGCTGGTGACGACCTTGCCGAGATCGATCAGCTCATTGAGCACCTGAAAGACCCCGACACGGGCGACAGCATCGTCCCTGAAGATTTTCTGAAGCTGTGGGCCAGCTTTGCGCCACTCGTGCCGACCAAGGACATCCGGAAATGACCTACCAAGCAGACGAGCATCTAAAGCTGCTCAAGCCTTTCCAGCGCGCCACCGTCGACTATGTGTTTCGACGTCTTTTCACCGACCCGCAGACGACGAGGCAGTTTCTCGTTGCCGATGAGGTTGGTCTTGGCAAGACTATGGTGGCACGAGGCGTCATTGCGAAGGCGATTGAGGAGCTGACGGGCAAAGTCGACCGTATCGACGTTGTTTACATTTGTTCAAACCAGGCGATCGCCGAGCAGAACATCAAGTCGCTCAACGTCATCGGCTCGACGACAAAACCGTTGAACACCCGCCTTACCTTGCTGCCGCTAGAAATCGAGCAAGATGGCGGGATCGCCTGCCAACCGATAAATCTCGTCAGTCTCACCCCGGGAACGGCACTCGATCTCAAGTCATCGTTGGGTACCGCAAAGGAACGGGCTCTCATTTACGAGATGCTGAGGAAGAGACTCGGCATTCGGCACCGGGGCATACAGCGGGTTTTCCGAGGTGGAGTCGATGCCGAAAACTGGCCCGGTTGGACCGACTGGATGCGCGGCCAGATGATCTCTGAAGAAATAGCCAAGAATTTTAACGCCGCCGTCGGAGATGAATTCATAGAGCGAATTCGTGCCGCCGCGGAGTTGGCGAGGAGCAAAAAGAATCCAAACTTCCCCCCCGATCAGCGGCCGGCTGCCATGATTGGGGAATTACGCCGTATTCTGGCACGGAACTGTGTGAATGCGCTGAGCCCGGATCTGATTATCCTTGATGAATTTCAGCGGTTTGCCGACCTGCTGCACGAGCACGATGACCAGTCTGCGCCCGAAAAGGCAGCCGCGGCGGAGCTCGCGCGTGCTCTATTTTCCTACTCCGGCGCCGACGGCTCGAGAGCGCGCCTGTTGCTACTATCAGCAACGCCATACCGCATGCTGACATTGAACAGCGACGATGCGGAAGAGGGCGATCACTATAGTGACTTCTTGCGCACCATGCGCTTCCTGTTCGGCGAAGAAGATGGTGAGGTGCGGATTAAGGAACTCGAACGGGAGCTTAAAGGCTTCCGCCGTGCGTTGCAGGCAATGCCCGAGACGAGAGTTTCCGCCCGTGTCCAGCGTGACCGTGTCCAGCACATTCTGGGCGAGGTCATCGCCCGGACCGAGCGCGTGGATTCCACTGACGACCGCAATGCGCTGGTCAAGGAAAGCAAGCCAGAGCTGACAATCGAGACGGAGGACCTCAAGGAGGCGAAGGCGATTGCCCAGGTGGCGGCCATTGTCAGCGCGCCGGGTGTCGTTGAGTATTGGAAATCGTCGCCATACCTGCTCAATTTCATGCGTGAATACAAGCTTCGCCAGAAACTACAGACGCTGAAACTGCAGCCGTCCAGCGAACTGCGCAGCGCAATCAGAGCTGCTGCTCCGTTTCTGATCAGCAAGGAGCAGGTCGAGGGCTATGCTGAGATTCCGCTAAGGAACGCGAGAATGCGCACGGTGGCCGAAACAGCGTTCCAGCACGGACTTGATCGCGCGTTGTGGCTTCCGCCTTCTCGACCAACATGCGGAGAGCAGGTCCCGGCAACGAAGTCGCTCATATTTTCAGACTGGTCGATGGTGCCGGACGCGATCGCTGCTCTTCTCTCGCATGAAGCAAGCCGTCGCATGGGCATGACGAGCGATTTGGTTAGCCGCACGAGCCGCCCAATTGGCATTGAGGAGATGATGCCAATGCTCTGCCCCTCCCCCACACTGGCTGCGTGGATAGACCCCTTGGCGATGGAGCGCCGGTTTGGACGTGCGGCAAGCTATGAGGAGCTGCGCCGCCAGGCGGTTAGAGTGCTCAGCGAGCACATCGACAAAGAGCAACTATTGCGTCTGTCAGGAAGATCCGATCGACTGCTCCCGCTCAACTTGGAAGATGAGCTTGGTAGACGCGTGGACTGGAGTAGGGTGGGTGCCATCGAGCACGAAGGCCACGAGGAACATGGGGCAATGGCGCGCGCCATTCATGTGCTCACGAACGCGCTCGAAGCCCAAGAGCATTCCGACGATCAAGACCGTCGAGATGTCTACGACAAACTCGCAGACTTTGCCCTCGGATCACCGGCAACTTGTGCCCTTCGAGCACTTGCTCGCCTATGTCCGGAGCTACCGTTGGACGATCCTGCTCTCGTCGGAGCGGCAGTCGCGATCGCTCTCGGCTTCCGGACTTTGTATAACCAGCCGGAAAGCCGGGCGTTGTTGGGAGAGACATCGCCCCTGAACTATTGGCGCCAGATCATTTCGCATGCCGCAGCGCACGATTTGTCCGCAGTCTTGGATGAATATCTCCAACTGGTCCTCGACGCTGAGCGCGGCGTCGAACTGCAAGCGGATAGACGCGCGGGGCTGGTTGCTACCAAGGTCGTCGAAGTTGTTGCATTGCGGCCGGCCCAGATAACGCTGGATCACTGGACTGCCGGACGCTCACGCTTGCACGACAAGACATTCGAGGTGCGTGCGCGCTTCGCGATGCGATTTGCGACAAAAGCGGAGGATGAAAAAGGTGTCCGCCGCACTTCGCTCGTCCAAGCAGCCTTCAAATCCCCCTTCCGCCCGTTCGTACTGGCGACAACTTCGATTGGGCAAGAAGGCCTGGATTTCCATCCTTATTGTGCGAGGATCATTCACTGGAACCTGCCGCGTAATCCCGTCGACATCGAACAGCGCGAAGGCAGAGTCCATCGCTTTAAGAATCATGCTGTCCGTCGTAACATTGCTTTTCACTTCGGCGAGTTCGCATTGAGCGAGGATGGTCGTGTCGGCCCTTGGGAGAACATGTTCGAGGCCGCCCGGCTGCGAGAGATCGCACAGGGTCGCGCCGGTGATATCGTGCCGTTCTGGGTATACCCCGGCGGCGAGAAGATTGAGCGCGTCGTGCTTATCCCCCCGTTTAGTCGGGAGGTCGAGCGCTACGAAAATTTGAAGAAGGCTCTAGCAACCTATCGATTAGCGTTCGGTCAGCCCCGCCAAGATGAATTGATCAACCTGTTTTCAGCGTTCGGAAACGACGTGGTAGCGGAGCTGTCGGATCTGCAGATTACACTTAGACCGCGGGTAGAAAACCCGCATTCCCACGGGTCTACAGTACCAGTCGAGGACCTCTTCTGAAGTACCTTTCAGATGGCGCTCATTCTCCGCTGCTTTACGTCCTGCCTGTGCGTTATCGTTCAATTGCAGAGATAAAGATAATCTGTACATTGCACTCCTGCTGTTTGGCTGCGGAAAAGTCTCAAAAATGAAAGCTATCATTGCCGCAAGTTTCGCGGTCATTGCCTTGTGGGCCGTCTGGATAAGCCAAAAGTTCGTCTTTCAGTGGGTTGGCTCACCCTGGGACAGCGAACTCCTTGCCCAACTAGGAGATACATTCGGCGCATTGAACGCATTATTTTCTGCCCTAGCGTTCATCGCAGTGCTGTTCACCCTGAAGCAACAGCGAGACGACCTCAACCGGCAGCAGAAGCAGATATTTCGCGCGGAACGGGATCAACACGTGCAGCGATTTGAGCAGACGTTCTACGAACTTCTGCGCCTCCTTCGTGAGGCGCGGAGTGACGTCGAGTTTCGATACAGCAGAGAGTATCAATTGGATGGGTCGCCATCCGAGCAGAAACCTAGTGAACGGGTGAAAGGTACAGAGGCGTTCAAACGGGCCAGCGCCGAGATGCAGTTTTGGATCTCCCGCGCCGATCAAGAAGCTGGCGAAGTCTCATCCGATGATGCTGCCAGGATTTACTTGCAGCATGTTCACTCTCGTTATGAAAACACTTTGGCCCCCTACTACCGCCTCCTATACACTCTGCTTTTGCGTATTAAGGAGGACCCAGTTCTCACACAAGCTCAGAAGTACCGATACGGAAACCTTCTGAGGAGCCAGCTCACCAGCCATGAAGTCGCTCTCAGCTGTTACAATGGCCTTGCCGCCATCTCAGGCAGCTTCAAAAACTTGATCATTGAGTTCCGCCTTGCAAAGTACCTGCCGGACAAATTCGGGCGAAAGAGGCTGGAGCGATACTACCCGGCTTCCTGTTTCGCCGGACGCGATTGACAGCGAGGCAGATTCAAGCACTGGCCCAGCGGCCCCAGTTCAACCGGATAACAAGGAGTTGTGTCCTCGGGGGTACCAATTCACGTCTTTAAGGACACAGTAAAAAGGCCAGCCAACGAACGTAGTAGCGGTCACTGGGACTAATCAACACAATAACTTGCTCAACTTGATAGCGGTTCTCTCCTAGCAACGCCTTGCCCTCTGAGAGCAGAAACGGTCGCCAACCTAGAGCGTTAATCGATCGGCCTGGCCTTTGCCCAAATTGCATTAGAAGGCAATCCCCCAGGCCCGAAACCTCCCCCTCCCCGTCATCTCGCGAAGACCAAGCTCCTGCACGATCCGCCGCGCTCCTTGCGGCGTCACCTCAAGCGTCTTTGCCACCATGCCGGCCGAGATCAGCGGCCGCGCCATGACGAGCTCGACAAGCTCCGGCAGCCTGGACGACGTCCGCCGCCCCTCCAGTTTGCGCATCATCATCTGCCGCGCCAGCACTAGCCGGTCATGCTCCTTCAGCCCTGTCTCGGCGGAGATTGTCAGCGCCCTTGCTATCGCCAGCAACCGTGTCTCCCGATCTCGATGCCGGCGCCGATCGACGGGAATGGCCTTAAGCCCAAGATTGATCGCCGCGACATGGGAGCCAGTGGTAACGCCGCCCTCGCGCAGGACCGAGGCGGCCAGCAGCCGACCGAGCCAGGGGGCGTGCTGGAGGACGGCGATCTCGTTCCAGGCATCGAGGGCGACGATAGCCTGCAGGACCGGCGGCAGATCCTGGGTCCGCGCCAACACGGCCTGCCAATCCGCCAGCCGCTCGTCCTCATCCCAGTCGAGATCGTAAACGAACGGATCCTTTTCCGGAGCGTTTTTTGCGCGACCCGGCCTCTTCGCCTCTTCGATCGCGGCGTCGGACCGGGCAAGCACCGCATCGATCGCGGCGAACGCATCGCCCAAACCATCCATGTCGGGATCCACCGCCTCCCCTCCCCCGGCTGGAGCGTCAAGCACCTCGACATTCCCATCCCGCACCCCCTCCCCGTCTCCACCCAATGATGCTGCAGGCCACGCCTGCCCGCGTAGCGAAGCGAGGCCTTGGGCAGAGCGCGCCCAGGCGGGGGGATGGGCCGCGATGCGACGACGGGTTTTCAGGATGTCGCGGGCGATGGTGAGCTCGTGGGTGGGTGCGCGGATGTCGCGAAGGGCATCATGCAGGACGAGGTCTTCGAGATGGACGAGTTCACCATCGACCCAGAGCGAGGCGTGCGCGTCGAGGAAATGCGCGCGCTCAAGAAAACCCTCGCCGACGGGGGAGCGGGCAATGCGCTCGTCGAGACGGGCAAGCGCGACAGCGGCCTCGGAGATCGGCCGCAGCAAGCTCTGGATGGGTAATCTGGCGAGATCGTAAGACATTGAAATTATGGTAAATGATTCGTTAAGCAAAAGCTATATACTCATTACGGTTCTGTACATCGCATAAATGAGGCTGGGGTCCCTGACCCCCGATAAGTAACCCTTATCGGATGTGAAACGTACATAACATTTGTACGCTTTCGTTTCCGATGATAAGATGCCGCCAAAAGCGCAAAACCGGAGCCAACAATGCCTCAGACGCACTACAAGATCAGCGAGGCGCGCAAGAATTTCGCTGAGGTCCTCGATCGCGCCAATCAGGGCGAAGAGATCATCATCATGCGCGGTAATGAGATTTATGCCCGGATCGGTCCGGCAGATCCCGCCGGCAAGAGACCTTTCGGACTTCTGGCGCGGCGGGGTCTTCCGGACGACCTGTTTGACGAGCATGATCCTGAGCAGGCCGCAATCGATGCCGGCGACTGGAACGACGACCTCGGAATCTTTCAAGGTGAAGCGGGCAACGGGGACAAGAGCTCGTGAGGCTTCTTCTCGACAGCCATGCAGTCTATTGGTGGACGATCGGTAGTGCGCGACTTTCACCGATTGCGCGCTCCCTGATCGAAGACAAGAGTAATGCGGTTCTCGTCAGCGCCGTCTCCTTCTATGAGCTCGACAACAAGATGCGGCTGAAGAAGCTTGATCTCGAGCCGCAGGAATTGCGCGCCGCTATCACCTCCAGCGGCTTCCAGACTCTAGCCATCAGTGACTTGCATGCAGAACTTGCGGCGGCCTTCGACTGGGAGCACCGGGACCCCTGGGACCGGATCCTTGCAGCGCAAACACGGCTCGAGCACTGCGCACTGATCTCGACAGACGTGGTGTTCGATGCCGTGCTCCAGGAGAGGGTCTGGTGAGGAGAAAGCTGTGAAAATTCTCGTTGACGTAACGGAAGCGGCAGAACGGCTTGAGGAGTTGATTGACCTGGCATGTCGTGGCGATGAGATCGTAATCTGCCGAGACGAGAGACCGGTCGCGATGCTCAAGCCGATCGCTCAGAAGACCGATCCTTTCGAGAAGTTCCTTGCTCTGGCGGAGGAGGGTCGCAAAAATGTACCGCCTGGCATGACTTCCGACCATTCGGAATTCTACGACGAACACGGCCTGCCGAAATGAGTGCGGTTGATCGCCGCGTGCAGGATCTCGACACCATCGCCGCAGTCTTGCCGACGGAGCGGCGCGACGAACTGGCGGAACTTCTGACCGACCAGGATGTCGAGACGCTGCGCCATCTGGTCAGCCAAGGCATGGGGGCAAATACGCTTCGTGCGCTCACCTCCGATTTGGCCTATCTGCAGGCTTGGTCGCTCGCAGCGACGGGCCGCTCGCTTCCCTGGCCTGCACCTGAAGCCCTGCTTTTGAAGTTCGTTGCGCACCATCTCTGGGATGCAGAAAAGCGTATCCAGTATCCGGATCACGGCATGCCACCAGATGTCGAGGATAAGCTTCGGCTCCAGGGTTTGCTGCGATCGATCGGCCCTCATGCGCCTGACACCGTGCGCCGGCGTCTTGCCACCTGGTCGACACTGACGAAATGGCGCGGGCTCGATGGCTGTTTCAGCTCCCCTGCGCTCAAGTCCGCAATCCGCCTGGCGGTGCGTGCGACACCGCGGCCAAGGAAGCGGAAAAGCGCCAAGGCCGTCACAGGGGATATTCTGTCCAGACTGCTCGCAACCTGCACGACGGGAAGCCTGCGTGATGTCAGAGACCGCGCGATACTGATGGTCGCCTTTGCCTCGGGCGGCCGTCGCCGCAGCGAAATCGCGGGCCTCAGGATTGAGCAACTGCAGCCGGAAGAGCCGATCCAAATCGACGAAGGTCCTCCCCTGCTCTCTCTTTCCATTCATCTGGGCCGCACCAAGACCAGCGGCGCCGACAATGATGAAGTGGTCTATCTCAGCGGTCGACCGGTCGATGCGCTAAACACCTGGCTTGCGGCGGCGAAAATCGACAAGGGCAGTGTCTTCAGGGCGATTGATCGGTGGGGCAATGTTTCGCGCAGGCCGCTGGACCCCAAAGCAATCAGTGACATCGTTAAGCAGCGTGCTAAGATGGCCGGTCTCGATCCGGCGCAGTTTTCGGCCCACGGACTGCGGTCCGGCTATCTAACGGAAGCTGCCAATCGCGGCATTCCTCTCCCCGAGGCGATGGAGCAGTCTCGACATCGATCCGTCCAGCAGGCATCGGAGTATTACAACAGTGCCCAGCGGCGGAGCGGTCGCGCTGCACGGTTGGTGGACTAGTTATGGACCCATGGAGCATCAGATGAGTGAACTGCAAAACCGTATAGTCAAACGACTGACTACGCTCGGCTGTTCGCGGCAAAGGGGTCTCTCCTCACACAAACGGGAAGCGCTTCTAACGGCAGCGATCGACCTGTTCTACGCCGCAGGCGGAGAATCCGACGAACTGAAGGAAATCATCCTGAGTGCTGATGATCGCGCACGCCTTAACGTGGCAGATGCCGTGGCCGGAATGGTCGTCGCGACTGCTGCGGTCAGCCACGATTCGGACCTTGACCTGGTCCAGGCGGCCTACAATTGGATTGATAAAACTTCGGTCTCCCTCCCCGACTAAGCTATTGCCCTATGTCCTTCTGGTTTGGATCTCATGCCAATGAACGGTCCGGCAACTGGACATCGGCGGGATATGGACGGTAAAAGTTGACGCATCTACCCGATTGGCGTCGAAGTTTGCCGCGGTTGGAACAGCTGCAGATCTCGCTGCCCACTTGCGTGCATGACAAGCAACCGTGATTTGAGAGACAGGTCCTATTCTGTTGCTCACTCTTGCTTAAGCGGCCATCACCGAAGCGAAATTGCGAGCTTCAGAATCGAGCAGCTGCAGACGGAAGAGCCGATCTAGGCTGACGGGGGTCTCCCCTGCTTTCCCTTTCCATTGGTATGAGTCGCGTGAAGGCCAGCGGCGCCAACAATGTTGAAGTCTTGGCGGTATGTCCTTCGACATAAATGGCTCACGCCGCGTCTTCATCGTCGATTTCGCGCATCACTATGAGGCCGGCCAATAATACCCTCACGCCTCTGCTAAGCGAGCCATAAACAAAGTACCCGTCTCACGTCTGCTCCCAAACCTCCGGGGGAGAGGGGCGGACTGCAGTGCATCGAAGCAATCGCAGTCTTCCCGCAGGCGATCCGCTATGCCACCTTGCGTCGCTCCGTCTCTAAGGGCTTCCACACCGATGGCCGTTAGATCTCGACAGCACCATCGTTTGGCGGGCCATCGCGGACGATAACTATTGGAACACTTTCTTCGCCGACAGCGACGGAGGCGGAAGGACCAAAGGAATAATTGGCACGTTCCTTCAGACGGCGAAGATTACAACATCGATCCAGACTCGGCCCCCAGATGCTCAAGCGTATCGCCAACGGCTGGCCAAGCAGCGATTCTGATCACTTAGGCCATGGAACTACGCTCACTAGACGGATCAGCATGCCGCTTAGGCAATCTGGATGCGTGAGGAAGAGGAATCTTAACAAACGACAGATCATATGGCCTCGACGAGGAGGTTCTGTAATGCGTGTCATCTTTGCTGCTATCATGGTGGTTCTTTCGGCGTTCCATACCCCGCTGCTGGCGAATAGCCCGCAATGGATCGCAGCCAGGACCTCGGAACAGGTTCGTTTCACCCTCGATAAAAAGGTCTGGATCCCTCTGCGGCAAGGAATGAATGTCCCCAACTACGCCTGGATCTCTACGGGCCCGAGAGGACGGCTGCAGCTCATCCGAGGGACAGAGAGCATTACATTCAAACCGAATACGCTCGCCGCCATCTTTACGAGAGGCTCGGTAACTACTCGCAAAACCGATGTGGTGCAGCAGTTAGGTGAACTCACACTCGACATCAAAAAAAGATCTCAGCCCCACACCACCGTGCAGACACCGTTCCTTGCCGCCGTTGTCAAGGGAACCCGGTTTACAGTGACAGTGGGTCGATCTGATGCCGCTGTTTCCGTCGATAATGGCCTTGTGCGAGTTCATAGTTTCAGCAGCGGCGAGCGTAGTGAACTGGGTGCCGGTCAAGCGGCCAGAGTAGACAGCTCAGGCATGACGGTTGCTGGATTGTCATCAAAGCCGCGGGTCACTCGTACCCTGCGCGCCAAGCCAATGGTGCCAGCGTTCGGCGTTCAAACGGATGCCGCACAACCACAGACGACATCGATTGGCAGATCGAATAACGGCAGCTCCGATAGCGAAGCCGACCGAGGCAACAACGAGCGCAACGACTCGCCTATCAATACTCCGAAAAAGGATGACAACCGGGGAAGCAGCGGACCCGATGATGATGTCGGCGGCGATGGCGGCGACGGCGGTGGCGGTGGCGGTGGCGGTGACAGTGGCGGCGGAGGCGACGACGATGACGATGACGATGACGAGGATGAGGACGAGGATGAGGACGAGGATGAGGACGAGGATGAGGATGAGGATGAGGATTAGATTAAGTAACCGTTGTTGAAGACATGAAGGGACAACCTATTGTTAGGGGTCAACCTGAGTAACCGTGCAAGCATTACGAGAATATCGAACAAAATGTTAGTTCATCCGACGTCTCTACATCTGCCTAAAGGGGTTTTCATGGCCGGCGTCGTAGCGCAATCTTATCGTGCACTCAGGGTTAGACGGAGAAAGCCCGCTGCATCCGCGCTCAGTTCATTTTCATTCTTGCCACCCCGTGTCATCTTCAACCGATCGCTCTCAACTGCCAACCGCGCAGGCGCACAAGGCTGTTGATGATGGCAACACCCCGGGAAGATCATCGCGGAACCCGATAATGGCCCCTTCAATCTTGTGCCGGGCCAGCGCAACGAGCTGATCATTGCGGCCCTGTCAGTTGCCGCCCAAGGCCTGAAGGTTGCTAGGGTCCTTTGTGGCTAGAATGATTTCAGCACCAAGATTGCCAAGCAGCATGCAACTGTCAACGGAACATTCATCCGGCGGTGCTAATCTAGTCCCATGAAAAGAACAACCTCCCATATCAGCTCGTCCTTCGAGCAGTCCCTGTCGGGCCCTATAAGGGATAACCCGTCGGCGAAATGCGGCGGCAAGCAGGAAGAGAACAGCGATGTCTGGAGCGAACTGGCGCGCTATCGGAAACTTGAAGAAGGGTGGCGAAGGGCTCTTGAAGCGTCCAACCTCGGCGCGTGGTCTCTGGACGTCGCAAACGGCGAGTTCTTCTACTGCAACACCTGGCGCCGAATGCGTGGAATAGCGGAAGGAGAAGAAGTAAACCTCGATCTCGACATCTGGATCGAGAACGTTCATCCAGGCGATCGCGACCGTGTTCTATCTGCGATCGACGCACAGAACTCCGGAAAGCTTGCTTTCAGCATCATCGAGTACCGCGAGCGCCGCCGTGACGGCAGATGGATCTGGATAGAAAGCAGGAGCTCTGTTTTGGAACGTGATCCGTCAGGACGCGCAGCCCGTGTCGTTGGCACGGACGCTGATGTAACAGACCGGAAAGCAAATGAGCAGGCTGCGGATGTCTTAGGGAGGAAACTAGCACTTGCCATCGAAGTTGCAGAGATTGGCATGTTCGAGGCTGACCTTGAAAGCGGTCAAGTCCGTAGGGATGCAAGACTTCTGGCGATGTACGGCCTGGAGCCAGAAACCCCGGAACTCGATCCAGCCGGAATGCTGCAGCGGCAGCGTCTCCATCCAGACGATCATGAAGCCTGCATGAAGCGGATACAGGATGGCATCGAAAGTGGTCTCCCCTTTGAGAACGAGTTTCGGATCATAACTCCTCGAGGGGAGGTGCGACACCTTCGCTCCCGGTCCCTATCGTACCAGGACAACGAAGGCAGACAAAAGCTGCTGGGCGTCAACTGGGACGTGACAAGGGACAAAACGCTGCACGAGAAGCTACAAAGAGCCGTTGCTGACGCTGAGGCTCGCTCCGGCGCCCTTGAAGTCGCCAAAGAGACCATCAGGCAGCTGGCCATTCGAGACGAATTAACGGGCTTGCTGAACAGAAGAGGTCTCAACGAGCAGATGGCAATGTGGGCCGAGGGAAAGAACAGGTTTGCTGCAGCCCTCCACATTGACCTGGATGAATTCAAGGAGATCAATGACCGCCTGGGTCATCACGCCGGTGACAGGGTTCTCCAGGTGGCAGCGGAACGGCTGCAGGGCCTAGCGGGTGCGCAAGATGTGCTTGCGAGATGGGGTGGCGACGAGTTCGTGCTACTGGCAGGGGAGGATCGAACGCCTTCGGAAATAGTATCGCTTGCCCGTGCAGTCGTGGGCGCCTTTGAAGAACTAGTCGTGCTGGGAGAGCTGTTAATCGCGACAGGGGCAAGTGTGGGAGTTGCTTGGGCCGACTCTAAGGCGGATCCGGTTCAGTTACTAGCGGACGCCGATGCAGCCCTTTATCGGGCCAAATCTCATGGCAAAGGCCGGGTTGAGTTCGCAAGGTCCAGCTAAACAATATGTCTACATCCGAAAGTGTACACGCTTTACAAAACCTTCGACCTTCAAAGAAAAATGCGGTCGATCCAGCCGTACGTCCAGCAGGCGGCAGCGGTAGCTCACTTAGATCGCCTTTGATGGCTCATACGGTCATCTTATCCCGTTGCATCGTCAGCGGGTATCGGTAGCGCCACGTTACCGTTCGATTTTGGTGAGGGAGACGGTCGCGCTGTTGTTGTGGCGTCACTCAATCCGAAGTGGCTGCAAGTGACGATCGCCAACCGGACGATCTTTCCCGAAGGCTCAGTCACATTGCTGGCGTGGCGGAGACAGCATCGTCGACCATGGTTGCAGAGCGCTCGGCACCTTCGGGTATCGGCGCGGCTGACGCGAATCCGACCCCGACCTCACAACCAATCATAACTCGCTGACGATCCAGCGCTGCAGCTCCGCAATGCCCTCTCGGTTTCTGCTGTATAGGATCGTGCTCCCAGCCCTGCGGGAGGTGAGCAGACCCGCGCGCTGCAGGATTAACAGATTTTGAGACGCTGCAGATCTAGAAAGCCCGTCCAGCTCAAAGCGGCCAGCGGGCACCCCCTCCTCAACATCTGCGCAAGGCAGCCCGAAATACCGCTCAGGATGCTTGAGCCATTTCAGGAAGTCGACGCGACCCGGGTGCGACAGGGCCTTTAACGCTTCATGGATGTCCACGCTTGATCGCATCGCAAACCTCGCTAGTGCGTGAGGCCGGCTTCGGCCAGCAGGCGGATGACGGTGTCATCACTGCAGTGATAAAACACCGTCTGTCTATCCTTTCGCGTACGCACGAGACCGGCGTCACGGAGCTTAGCGAGATGCTGGGAAAGTGCAGATTGTCCGATCTCAACAGCAGCCGCCAGTTCATTGACAGACCATTCGCGCTTCACAAGCCTAACAAGAACAGAAAGTCTGACGGTGTTCGAAAGGTTTGAGAATATGATAGCTGCCGTCTCGAGTGCGAGCCCCTCGTAAACGTGACGACGATCGGGCTTAATGTTCCTCGAAACGACGTTCATATGCCACCTCCATCTTTTTCGAATGCCTAATAATCATTAAGGTAATATGGTTATCAGTTCCTTAACGCACCAACTCCGGGGCTTTTGTTTGCGTGAGACGGACAGGGCTCATCAATTGGCGATAACGTCTGAGGGAGCAGCATATCGGTCCTGTCAAAAGCCAGTAATACGCCATGCGCAATTCGCGCGAGTAGGCTATGTTCTCGGCTTACTAATTCCATCGGGTTCAGAACCATCTACGGGATTAGGACGGTGAACCATTGTCGGCAAGGCCGCCGAGCTACGAAAACATGGCCCGCGCATGCTCCCACTTCAAAATGGTTCCCACTGGTTCAACGATGACCGGCGCGGTTGCTGATAAGTCGAACTTGCAAACGTCCACCAACATTAACACGGTTTATCTAGAAGCTGGGAATTGGATAGCGATGAAGCGACCCCATTTCCAGTGGCGTACGGTCGAAGCGAACCGCGCTGCAGGACCTAGGACAAGAGCACAGTCTCAGCCACGCTGAATTGCGCGGGACAGAAGGCTGCTGCCCAAGAACCTTCGGTCATGAGACAAGCGGCAGGTCCAGGGGAGGGATCCCCTCACGACATCAGCAGTCGTAGCTCTCAACAGTGACCTGGAAAGGCAGGAGGACAGGAATTGCAAGCAGTTTTTGCCAACACGGGAACCAAGTTGGCGATCCAGGGTTACCGCCCGCGGGCACCTGTGTCACTCGGACGCGATGATAAAATAGGGGTTTTCCCGGTTTCAATTTATGGCGAACGGACAGGCAGGCGAGCTCCTACCTCTTCTAGTTGGCGGTGTCGGAGGCCAGATGACAATTCCCTTGAAATATCGATCACAGTCGAGCAAAAGTTACTCGCTGGAGGAATTCATGGTCAAATATCATTTGGCTGCAGACGAAGCCGCGCGCTTGCACTCAAAATTCGGACCGTCCGCGACCGAGTTGGATGCACTTATGCGGGCGAAGCGACTGCGGGGCCAAATCGCTCTAGATGAAGCAGGAAACTTATGCAGCCACGTTCCCGCGAGTAGCACTGCATAGCTCAACCCAAGGCCAGGCGACGCTTTTGCTGCCTTCAGCCGCGAACAAACTTCTCCAACTATTTTCGGAACTAATCCGACGCCGGAGCGTTGAAAAACGCCGCGCTACGCGGTGTTGATCGGCGCACATAATGAATTTCTCAATACCGGCTTCACAGCAAGACATCTTCGTCGGCGATAGCGAGATGGCGCTCATGATGCGCCGGCACGACTGGTCACAAACACCCCTCGGGCACCCAAAGGAATGGCCGCAGGCACTAAAGGTGGCGTTGCGTCTTCTGCTGACCTCAAGATTCGAGATGTGGCTGGGGTGGGGATCAGAGATCGCGTTCTTCTATAATGATGCCTATCGGCCAACACTCGGAAACAAGCACCCCCATGCCCTCGGCATGCCTACACAGCTCCTGTGGGCGGAAATCTGGGAGGACATCAAGGATCGCTTGTCCACGGTTTACGAAACTGGACAGGCAACATGGGACCGCGCGCTATTGCTGCTCTTGGAACGGAACGGGTATCCAGAAGAGACGTATCATACTTTTTCTTATAGCCCTTTGCTTGGAGACGACGGTAAGGTCGAAGGCGTATTCTGCGCTGTCACGGAAGAAACCGAGCGCATAATCAGTGAACGACGCATGGGAACGATGCGAACATTGGCGTCTGGGTTGGCAGCTGCAGATGCTAAGGCGGAGGTGCTTGCGGCTTCGCGCGCCGCACTCGCCAATAATCTCAAGGATCTCCCCTTCAGCGCTCTTTACCTTTTCGACAATCACGGCAATGCCCATCGGCATTGGGTCTGTGGTGCGAACAGTTGTCATCCGTTGCTACCGGAAACCATCACAAGTGCTGACTCCTTCTGGAATTTGTGGAGCAGCGAGGACGGCCAAACGCTCCGTCTGCGGGATCTAACCGGGCTGCAAGATATTCCCACTGGAAATTGGCAACGGGAGCCAAGGCAAGCGGCGGCCATCAATTTGATGGGACAAGGAGCGGAAGGCCCCAAGGGTGTGCTCATTGCAGGGCTTAATCCTCACCGATCGTGTACAGAAGAGTATTTGGACTTCCTACAGCTTATAGCAGGGCAAATCAGTTCACGCCTGGCGAGCGCTGAAGCGTTCGAGACTGAAAAACAGCGCGCCGCAAAACTTATGGAAGCCGGCGTGTTGCGCGACAGAGCGGCAGCAGTGCTGGAACAGCTCAACCGGCAACTGTCTAATGAGGTGGAACTGCGAACCGCCGAGAGCGCCCGATTGCGGACGCTGTTTCAGCAGGCGCCAAGTTTCATGTGCATTTTGTACGGGCCTGATCACGTCTTTGACCTGGTGAACGATGCCTATCGCCAGCTGGTAGGCCACCGACACCTGGAAGGCTTGTCGGTAAAAGAAGCCCTCCCAGAAGTCGCGGGGCAAGGATTTCTCGAACTGCTCGACAGCGTTTACGTGACGGGGAAGCCGTATGTGGGTACGAACGTCAAAGTTCAGCTTCAGCGCGAAGGTGCCAGCCTGACGGAAGAACGTTACATCAACTTTGTGTACCAACCTATCGTCAACGACAGCGGCTCGGTCACTGGCATTTTTGTCGATGGCTTTGACGTAACCCACCAGAAGCGTGCGGAGGAGCAACTGCGTGCACTTAACCAAATGCTGGAGACCAGGGTGGCGGAGCGCGCACATGAACTTCAAAAAGCGTACCGGCGACTGGAAGAAGAAACTCACGAGCGAGAGGTCGCCCAGATTGCCCTGCGCCAGGCTCAAAAGATGGAAGCTCTCGGCAACTTGACTGGCGGAGTGGCCCACGACTTCAACAATCTGTTACAAGTTGTCGGCGGCAATCTTCAACTTCTGGCCAAAGATGTCGAAGGTGATGAGCGAGCTGCGAAACGACTGCGGAACGCGCTGTCTGGCGTTGCCCGAGGGGCAAAACTTGCCTCGCAGCTTTTAGCTTTTGGAAGACGCCAGCCCCTTGAACCAAAAGTTGTCAACGTTCGTAGACTGATCCACAACATGGATGATATGCTTCGACGAGCACTGGGCGAAGAAATCGAATTGGAAAGTATCGTTTCGGGCGGTTTGTGGAACGCGCTCATAGATCCAAACCAGCTGGAAAATGCGATACTAAACTTGGCAATCAACGCGCGTGATGCAATGGGCGGACGCGGGCGGTTGACCATCGAAGCTTCCAACTCGGTTCTCGATGACGATTACGCTCGGCTCAACGATGATGTGGTTGCAGGAAACTACGTTATGGTGGCCGTGACCGATACCGGCGGGGGAATCCCTCCAGACTTACTTGAACAGGTGCTCGAACCGTTTTTTACAACCAAGTCCGATGGAAAAGGCAGCGGTCTTGGGTTGTCGATGGTTTACGGCTTTCTCAAACAATCTGGCGGACATCTCAAAATCTATAGTGAGGTTGGTCACGGCACGACGATGAGGCTCTATATGCCCCGGACAACACAGGTTGAAGACAACCTAACAGATTTGAGCGCCTATCCGATCAAGGGCGGCGATGAGACAATACTCGTCGCGGAGGATGACGACGGTGTGCGCGAAACCTCGGTCGCTCTGCTAACTGATCTCGGCTACCGCGTGTTAAAGGCACAGGATGCGCGGTCCGCGTTCGCTATCATCAGCAGCGGGGTCCATGTCGATATGCTGTTCACCGACGTGGTCATGCCAGGTCCTATGCGCAGCACGGAACTCGTAGCCCAAACCAAATCACTTTTCCCCCACATGGCCATACTCTACACATCAGGCTACACTGAAAATTCAATCGTTCACGGTGGCAAGCTCGACCCTGGCGTAGAGTTACTGTCGAAGCCTTACACGCGAGAGGCGTTGGCGCGGAAAGTTCGCCATGTGCTCAACAACGCACAGCAGCATCGCCTTGCCGCTGAGCATCTGTCGCGTAGCCACGCTGGCGGCTCAGCGCAAGGTGAAATGTCAACCGACCCCAAAAGCACCGTTCAGCGCCAACAGTCACGGGTCTTGATCGTTGAAGACGAACCGCTCATTCTGATGGCGACGATGGATATGGTCGAAGAATTGGGGCACTCGGTTGACGAAGCAAACTCCGCTGAACAAGCACTTCAGCTGCTTGAACGGAAACAGGTGGACGTCCTATTGACGGATGTGGGGCTACCCGGAATGCAAGGGACAGAACTAGCCCTCGTGGTTCGTAATAGATGGCCTGAAGTCAAAATCATCTTCGCCAGCGGGGATAGCGCTGCCAAAGTCTCCTCTGGGATTACAGATGCTCTGCAGTTGCCAAAACCTTTTTCTCTGGATGAACTTGAGACGTGTCTGACGCAGGCCTTGGACTAGATCCGTCTGAAGCTCAGCGCACAGTCTTCAGTCGACATCGTTGTGCCGCAGATACATTCTGGCCATAACTAGCGACGTAACTGGCGAGCAGTGCCTCGATCACCGCCTTCCGATTGGACAGAACATTGATTGATACCGCTGAACAAGTTTTTGCCGAAAGCAATTTTGCGGCGATCGTGGCGCACTGCGAGGATGCAATCATCAGTGTGTCGCTCACCGGTTTTGTAACAAGCTGGAATTATGGAGCGACCAAGCTGTTCGGCTACACATCAGACGAAATGATGGGAAAGCACATTAGCCAGATCATTCCATCTGAACGCCATTCGGAAGAGGATGAGATCCTTGCTCGCATTACTTGCGCTGAGCGAATAAGCCACTTCGAGACACAGCGCGTGCGCAAGGATGGCGAGGTCCTGGAGGTTTCGCTGGCCGTTTCCCCGATCAAAGACCAGAACGGGACTGTAATCGGTGCTTCGAAGATTGCCCGTGACATCACCGCGCGCAAACGCGTCGATGCCGCAAGGCAGAAGCTTGCCGAGTGCTCGAGGCTGGTAGGCCGTCCATTTCTAGATGCTGTTGTCGAAGCCCTCGCCGAAGCGTTAGGGGTTCGATGGGTGATGCTGTGCGACCTCCACCCATCCGATCCGGCGCGGGCCCGAGTATTATCCGGATGGAGTGATGGGCAACGGCAGGCATATTATGAATATGATCTACTGGGCACGCCGTGTGCTAATGTCCTGAGTGACGATCTGTGTTTCTATCCAGCAGGCGTCGCTGGCATGTTCCCGCACGATACACTGCTATCTGACATGGGTGTCCAGAGTTACCTCGGTGTTCCATTACGCGGCACGGATGGACGGAGCATTGGCCTACTCGCAGTTCTCAACGACCGTCCACTCGATCGTACTCGCCAACCAGAGGAAACGCTTCAACTCTTCGCCGGCAGGGCGGCTGCCGAGTTGCAGCGATTGACCTCGTCCTCAGCCAACGAACGGCTCGGTCGTATCGTTGAGGACGCGGCGAGCGAAATCTTCGTTTTTGACGCTCAAACGCTAAATTTTGTGCTGGTTAATCGGGGCGCGCGTGAGAACCTCGGCTACTCTATGGAAGAGTTGAGCCACTTGACTCCGATCGACATCAAACCGCGGATAACGCCGGAAGAATTTGAACGTCTAATAGCGCCACTTCGATCAGGCGAAAAGCTCGTGCAGCATTTTGATACCGTTCACCAGCGGAGGGACGGTACGCAGTACAACGTAGCTGTGACGCTTCAGCTTCTGCACGATCAGGCGCGACCTGTCTTTTTCGCAGCCATTGAGGATACAACAGAGCGTGACGCAGCGCTTCGCGCTCTGGAACACGTTTCACAGCGTCTCGATACTGTCCTCAACAACACCATGATGGCGGTATTCCTGATGGATCATCGCCAACAGTGCGTCTACATGAATCCTGCTGCAGAACGGCTAACAGGATACACTTTCGAAGAAACGCAAGGGCGCCCTCTCCACGATGTCATTCATCACACCTATCCCGATGGCCGGCCGTTCCCTTTGCATGAGTGTGCGATCGATCGGGCATTTCCGGAAGAAAACCAGGTACAGGGCGAGGAGATGTTCATCCGCAAAGATGGCAGCTTCTATCCAGTGGGGTTTACCGCCAGCCCTATCCGCGACACCAGGGGTATCGCAGTCGGAACGGTCATCGAAGCGCGCGATATATCTGCCGAAATAGAGGCGCGAGCAGCGTTGGAAAATTTCAACACAGCTTTGCAAAAACGCGTTGATGAAGTGGTGGCGGAGCGGGAAGCGATCGAAAGTCAGTTGCGCCAGGCGCAGAAGATGGAAGCGGTTGGTAAGCTAACTGGCGGAATTGCACATGATTTCAACAACCTACTCCAGGTCATCGGTGGAAATCTGCAGCTGCTGACTCGTGACGTCGCCGGAAACATTCGCGCGGAGCAGCGTGTGCAGAACGCGATTGCCGGGGTTTCGCGAGGAGCAAAGCTTGCCGCGCAGCTGCTTGCATTCGGACGCAGGCAGCCGTTGGCACCGAAGGTTGTTAATCTGGGAAGACTGGTTCGGGGTATGGATGATCTTCTTCGGCGTGCGCTTGGAGAGGGTGTGGAGGTTGAAACTATGATCGCCGGCGGCCTCTGGAACGCATTGGTCGACGAAACACAGGTTGAAAACGCCATCCTCAATCTGGCAATCAATGCTAGGGATGCAATGAACGGACACGGAAAACTAACCATCGAGGCAGGTAACGCATATCTCGATGACCGTTACACGCGTCAATATGCCGACGTGGAGCCCGGACAGTATGTAATGCTAGCGGTGACCGACACGGGTACCGGTATTCCGCCGAACATCATGGATCAGGTGTTTGAACCCTTCTTTACCACAAAGTCGCCGGGACAAGGCACCGGCCTTGGCCTGAGCATGGTCTATGGCTTTGTGAAGCAGTCTAATGGGCACATCAAGGTCTACAGCGAGTTGGGGGAAGGAACCACATTTCGGATCTATCTCCCGCGAATAAGACAGCAGGAGGCAGTTGTATCGTCGGACTGGACCGGCCCCGCTCGCGGCGGAAGCGAAACCATTCTAGTGGTCGAAGATGACGATGACGTGCGCGAAACTGTTGTCGAATTGCTGAGTGACCTCGGTTACAAAGTGCTGCGTGCAAGAGATGCTGCAAGCGGCTTAGCAATAATCGAGAGCGGAATGCCGATCGACCTTTTGTTCACCGACGTCGTGATGCCAGGTCCACTGAAGAGCCACGAGATGGCCAAAAGAGCTCAAGAGCGACTTCCTGGACTATCGGTCCTTTACACATCAGGATACACGGAGAACTCGATCGTTCATGGCGGCCGCCTCGACGAAGATGTGGAGCTACTGAGCAAGCCCTACACGCGAGAAGACCTCGCCCACCGAGTGCGTGCTTGTCTCGACCGAGCAGGCAAACAAGTTCCTCAAGCCGCGTCCGCTGGCAAGACGCCCGAGGGGGAGGCTTTCCGGCTGAACGTGCTCCTGGTGGAAGACGAATCGCTTATCCGCATGACAGCGTTCGACATGGTGACGGATTTGGGCCATACTGCATACGAGGCAGGCAATGCAGATGAGGCTCTGGCAATTCTGCAGAATCATCCGATCGATGTGATGATCACTGACATTGGGCTCCCCGGCATATCAGGCACGTCACTGATTGCTGAGGTGCAAAAGCGGTGGCCAGCAATTCGGATTGTCGTCGCTTCTGGTCTGGCGAATTATAGTCCTGCGGAACGGTCACCCCTGGGATCCGATGTACTATGGCTCGACAAACCCTATAGCTCCACTGACCTGAAACGAGTCTTGACTGACGGGTAATACCGCCATTGAGGATTCGGTTTGCATTAAGACTCTCGCGTCTGGCTAAACCTTAAATGAGCTGGGCCATAAATCTGCACATCACTCGCCCCTACCTAGGAACCTCGCGGCAACAACAGCAAACTACCCACTGTGCGAGCAATAATGCCTGAGCCAGACATGAAGAGATATACAAGTCTTTCTTAGCACGATTCCTCAAGTCCTTCGGGCGGCATTAGCCATACCGCGCCAGATTGAGCAGCATAGGGTGCCACATGGGCAATACACGCGTCACCTCATCCGGTTAAACGAAATCGTCATGACGAAATGAACTAGCCAGCTTACCCATATCCGGTGGTCGAGTTTGTCGTTGGCCTTACCCAGCCCTGTTAGCGAGCCCTTCAGACACTAGTGGTTCCAGAAAAAGAGGTCACGTGAAAACCAACTGCGCCTCGCAGTTACGTCGTGTTTCGACGAAATCGTATCGGTGACATACCCACAGCCTTAGCAAAGCATCTTCCAAACTGCGTCAGCCCGTTGAACCCGCAGGCGATTGCGATTTCCGACACCGGAAGCGTCCCCGTCGTCAGCAAACGCTGTGCTCGCTCCAGTCGCTTGCGAGTGATGTACTGGTAAGGAGGTTCGCCAAAGGTGGTTTTGAAGGACCGCGAGAAGTGGAAGCGGGTTAACCCGCAAACGTTTGCGAGCTCATCCAGCTGCAAATCGCGATGCAGATTCTCCTCAATATACGAACTTGCTCTGTCATGCTGGGCTTTGCTCAAGGCACCTCGTGCTATGGGTCGGGGCAAGAGAGCACCATCAGCTGAAACTCTCGACATCTCCAGGGCCGCGGCCAAGCCAAGCGTTTCCGCGTAGATCTTGGACGCTGGGCGTTGGAGATCCGACATAATCCGTGCGATCTTCCGCATGGTGGTAGCCAGCTCGCCGTCCTTAAAATAGATCATTGGCAGGGGCTGCATGCTGCGGAATTCGGTCTGGAGCTCCTCTTGCATGATGTTCGGATCGAAACTGACGACGGTAAAGGCGTTAAGACGATCGGCCGGTTTGGCCCACCCTGTGATCGTCCCGCCAGCTGGCACATAAGTCAGTGTATCCCGAAGGTCGCGCCCTTCAACAGGACGCTCTCCAAGCACTTCCATTTCCCCATCGTTCAGGATTAAGTCGTGATGTGCTAGATAGTGGCCGTCACCGTCCCACTGGAACTCGTATTCCTTGGGAAGTCGCAGACGCGAGTACTGAACTGAGACGCCCCGCCAACTATGGCAAGAATGAACCTCGGCGGAAGGTCCGGGTTCCCTAAATTCAAGTTGCAGTTCAGCGCGGCTAGTCATGCGGACCAGGTATGCACCGGGGATTGCGCGAGGCTTTCGGCTTCATCTCCTGGTCATTGCCAACTATTGACGATCCGCAAGAAACGTTGAAATTGCGCAGAATTTGTGCGGCAGCGCCCATTTCTTCACCAACTGTAAAGCTCTCTCCCCAAAAGTTGCCCTGTCAGATTTGAGGGGTTGCTCCTAGCGTTCCGGATATCCCGGAGGGGAGCAGGATCATGAGGGGAACGAAATGCTGGGATTTGGTAGCGCTGACGCGAAGGCTGTGATGAATGCCATGAGCAAGTCTCAGGCCATCATCGAATTCAAACTCGACGGAACGATCTTGACTGCCAACGAGAACTTCTGTCGCGCGCTGGGATATCAGCGTTCGGAGATTGTTGGCCAGCATCACCGGATGTTCGTCGATCCTGCTGAAGCGGAAACGAAAGAATACGCAGAATTTTGGGCAAGACTCGCGAGAGGTGTGTTTGATCGGCGCCAATACAAGCGCATCACCAAGGAAGGGCGCGAGATTTGGATCGAAGCATCTTACAACCCCGTATTCAGCGGTGGCAAGCCCTACAAGGTCGTCAAGTTCGCGACTGATATCACGGAGCAGAAACTGAAGACTTCTGAAGATGCGGGCAAGCTCGATGCTATCTCAAGAGCGCAAGCCGTGATCGAATTTACACCGAACGGCGATATCCTGTTCGCGAACGAGAACTTCCTGAAGACCCTCGGATATCAACTGTCGGAGGTGCAAGGAATGCATCATTCCATGTTCTGCGAGCCTAGCTATACAAACAGTGACGATTACCGCAGCTTCTGGGCACGACTGGCCGGTGGCGAGTTCTTTTCAGACGAGTTCCTGCGCCTCGGCAAGAGTGGCAGACGCGTCTATATCCAAGCCTCCTATAACCCGATCTTCGACATGAACGGCAAGGTCTTCAAGGTGGTGAAGTTTGCCACCGACGTGTCGGAGCGAGTAAACAACGTGGAGCAATTGGCCAATGCCATGCGGGCAATGTCTGGCGGTGACCTTACCCAGGAACTCCGCTCCCCATTCCTGCCGGCACTGGAGAAGCTGCGCTTTGACTTCAACGAAACTTCATCGAAGCTACGCTCGACCATGCAGACGATCTCAGAAAATGCCGGTGCGATCGCTGCAGCCTCGCAGCAGATCCAATCAGCATCCAACGACCTCTCCAAGCGCACGGAGCAGCAGGCAGCCTCTGTCGAGGAAACCGCAGCAGCGCTGGAAGAAATCACCACTACCGTCGCCGATTCCAGCCATAGGGCACAAGAAGCTGGTCAGCTAGTTCGCAGAACGAAGGAGCACGCTGAAACCTCGGGCAACGTGGTCGATCAGGCCGTCCAGGCCATGGGCAAGATCGAACAGTCGGCCGGCGAAATCGGAAATATCATCGGCGTCATCGACGAGATCGCCTTCCAGACCAATCTGCTCGCGCTCAACGCCGGGGTTGAGGCAGCACGTGCCGGCGATGCAGGCAAAGGCTTCGCCGTCGTCGCCCAGGAAGTGCGTGAACTGGCGCAGCGATCGGCCAAGGCTGCGAAGGAGATCAAGGAGCTGATCAACAACTCGAATGAACACGTGAAGAGCGGTGTGACGCTGGTCGGGAACACGGGGAAGGCACTGCGGGAAATAGTCAGCCAGGTTGTCCAGGTGGACGGCAACGTTGGCGCTATCGTTGAGGCTTCTAAGGAGCAGGCAACGGGCCTGAAGGAAATCAATACGGCCGTCAATACGATGGACCAGGGCACACAACAAAACGCGGCCATGGTCGAGGAAACGACGGCTGCCGCTCACAGCCTGGCGCGCGAAGCCGAGCAACTATTCGCACTGTTGGGTCAGTTCAAAGTTGGCACTGCTGTCCACCGTTCGGCACCAAAGACAACGGCGCAGGCTTCCCATTCAGTTCCTTCCCCGGCACGTGAAATCGCGGCTAAAGTTGCTCAAGCATTTAATGGCAATGCTGCGTTGAAAGCTCATGATAGCTGGCAGGAATTCTGACCAGCAACATTGCTGGTAGCATGCACCATCTGGTGGGCAGGACGAACATAGTCCTGCCAACCTCAAGCCTCTTGCATACTTAACCAGAATAACCCCAGCACAAAGGGATGCCCCCCATGAGCAACGTAATTCGACTTCAAGCGTTCCTGACCACCCGGCCGAGAAACACGCCATCAATGTCTAATGTGGATTTGATGGCCGAATTAGCTAACCTCCGCCATGCCGCTGCACTTCTTGAGATCGACCTCGCTCAGGTGAAGCAACGCTTGCTGGAGGAACTGCCGGAGCATAACGAGAACGGTCAGGCCGTCTGAACCGCAATCACCCCGCATGAGAGCTGGGTGGGATCCTTCTGCCTCAGCTTAAAGGCATCGTGGCAGAAGGCTGCGTGAAGATCCGCCGTTAAGATCTCACGAGCTCATGATATCGCCACGCGCTCATCCGTCTAGAACGAGACAAGTGAATACTGGCCTTCGGCCCACATCTGGCGTTTTCCATTTGCGCCATCTTCGAGACGTCGCCCCGCAGGTTCTTCAAGGAAGCAGCTCAGCCAAGACAATCCTGCCCCTGCGCTGCTGCAAAGGGCGCTACAATTGCCGCATGATCAGGCCGCAATTGACACCTGGTCTCGACCTGCGCGTTTGGCTTCATAGAGCGCTGCATCGGCACGTCTGAGAGACTCCGCAAGATCATTGCGGACAGTGGCAACTCCCGCGCTGACGGTTACTGTTATTGGACGATCCCCTCCCACGAACAGGCTCTGCTCACGGGTCTTCTCGGCCACTCTTTCGGCAAGATCGACAGCTTGGATCCCGCCCAGGTCGCGGAACAAAACGATGAACTCTTCCCCTCCGAAGCGGGCAACAAGGTCGGTCGAGCGAACGGCCTGACGCAAGAGTGAGGCGAAGAGTTCCAGAACCCGGTCGCCGATCTGGTGACCGAACCGGTCGTTGACTGACTTGAAATGGTCGAGATCGAAGATAGCGACGCTGTGATTACCGACCCCCTGCCCCGCTAGCAGCAGACCAGCTTCATCGAAGAAAGCGCGCCTGTTGAGCAGCCCCGTCAGGAAATCAGTTTCAGCAAGCTGCTTCAACTCATGCTGACGTCGGACATGTTCGGTTATGTCCCTTACAACGGCGACCAGCAGCCGTTCGCCATTCACCTCGGTCTTCAGGATTGTAATCCCAATATTGACCTCCGAGCCATCGGCACGTAGACCCGAGATACCGCTTCCTCGCTGCCCCATCCGGCGAGTTTCTATGGCTCCTGCACAGAAACCAGCCATCAGGGCTCCGTGATGTTGTCGTGCCCGCTCAGGAAGCAGAACGTCGAGTCTCTTGCCGACAAGCTCAAGCGGTTGCCAGCCAAAGATCTCTGCCGCCGCAGGATTGGCGAAACGGATGGCCCCATGTTCGCTGACTCCAATTACACCATCGGCTATCTCCAGCACGATCTTGCGGAAAACTTCCACTGACATGACGTCTGGGTGATGCTCTGTCTCGTTGGGCATAGGATTCCGCTTAAGAAACTCAATTCCAGTCGACCGATAATAATGCTCGTAGGACACTAATTCTATTGTCCGATCAACCTTGGCTCTATACGCATTGTCACCAAGATGATCGCACAGAAAAATTAACCTCGAACTAATAAATTTGGAACAATCTCTGCGCCGTTTAAAGGAGAGGTGTTACGGCAGTAAACTATAAAATCTCACACAGCCTGACAGACTGATAAGAATTAGCCACTCGCGAAAGGAGTGGATGATGCACTACAAGGCTTTCGTGAGCTCACACTGCAACACCTGCACCTTGTAGTGACAGTTGCAAAAGGTCGGTCAGTCCTAGAGGTGTTCGGCAGGCTCGAATAAATAATGCCAACTTCGTTGCGAGTGGAACTCGTTCTTCAGAGCCACGCTTTGCCCAAGACCAAGCTCAAAGTCCGTTGCTGTGACGTTGTTAACATTCCCCTTGATCGGGCAGGCGCCCTACTACTGAAACGTCAACCCATCGCTCTATTTCCGGTTAAGGCGCTCCGAATTCCGTTGATCTTTGTGTGCCGTCTCCTTAGCTTTCGTCGGAATTCAGCAGCCGGACACCCGGTGGGAGGATGGGCGGTGACAGTGGGCGGATCTACCAGGTCTGTGTCGAAGGTGGCTGCGGTTGCCACAGCCGCGGCTCTCATCGCGCTCTTGTCCATACTCGGCACGTGGGCCGCGCAAGCTTATTTCATGACCATCAATCGCGCCGAAGAGCGCGCGATGGCGTCTGCAAAAATCGTCTCAAGTCATGTTTCTTGGATCCATCAGATGGGGACTCAGACGGTGCGTCGGATCGATGATGCACTTCGCTTCGCCTCACGGACTTGAGGTTCGACGGCAACATCCGTGACATGGATGTCGCGACCCAAGGCTTGCCAAGCGGTGTTCAGGCCTATGTCGTCGATGCCGAAGGCCGAACCCTTTATTCGACCGACCCCGAGATCAAGCCCGTTGACATCACGGATCGCGACTACTTCACTGCCGTCAGGGATGGACAGATAGAGTATGTCTCCTCCCTCTTGGTCAGCCGCCTGAACGGCGACCAGATTTTTGTGTTCAGTCGCCGCATCGTGCGAGAAGGCAGGTTCATGGGGGCCATAATGGTGTCCGTCCCTGCAGAGATTATGCGGCCGATCTGGGAAACGGTCGATCTGGGCGGGGATTATGCCGTCAGTTTTATTCGCGATAACGGCATGCTGGTGGCGCGATATCCATTACCCGAGACCACGTTGGACATGTCGGGCTACGTTCTCTTCACGAAGTATCTGAAGGAAGCGCCGGCAGGGACGTATCGTGCAGAGACATCGCCAATGGAGGGCGTGAAGCGCCTGGTAGCGTATCGTCGAGTGGAAGGGACACCTTTCATAGCCGTGGCCGCCGCGGACCACGACTTCCTCATGCAGCCATTGCGGCAAAGGCTACTGATGCTGATCGTCGTAGCTGCCATGGTCATCGGCGGTGCTGCCATTGCTGGTTGGTGGATCCTGCAACTCCTGAGAGCCCAGGAGCAGCAATCGGCCCAACTCGTCAAGGCGCTCGAAACCAACGAGATGCTTCTCCGTGAAATCCATCACCGCGTAAAGAACAACCTGCAATCCGTGATGTCGCTGGTCCGTCTCCAGATGCGCGGTTCAGAGGGCTTTGAAGCGCTGAGCAGTCGGATCAAATCGATGATTGCGGTTCACGAGCAGATTTATAAACATGATGCGTATGCTCAGATCGATGCCGCGGAACTCATCAAGGCAGTCGTATGCAGCGCGGTTTCGGCGCATGATGCAAAGCTTGGTGTCGAATTCGATCTGAAATCTACGCCGGTCTCAGCAGACAAGGCGACAGCGCTTGCCTTGCTGGTGAATGAAGTAGTGACCAACGCTATCAAATACGCTTACCCTGACGGAGAAGAGGGTCGCTTGCTCGTTGCGTTAACGGCATCAGACGACGGGGGAAAATGTCTCTTGACCATCACGGATGACGGTGTCGGCTTCGACGTCAGCGCTGTTTCGTCTGGAACGGGTACGCGCCTTATAGACGGATCAGTTCGCCAACTGGATGGGACCTATGAGTTCCACGCTCAAGCTGGCACTCAGTTTTCAGCGACCGTTGCTCTAGTTTGAAGAACCGCTATCGATGCGGGGTCGGTGGCGGCCCTTCCGATAGCGTAAGCGTTCAAGCCGGCCTCTTCCCGCGCTCTTCAGCCAATCTCTGAAACCCGACGCGATCCCGTCCTGCATCCTTTGCCTGGTAGAGCGCCAGATCGGCCCAAGCTACGAGCTCGGCCGGGTTAGCGACCCTAGAATCCGGGGTGAAGACGGTGGCACCCAAGCTGACGGTGACAATCCCATACTCGCTGCCTTCGTGAACCATGCCGAGGTCCCGGATGGACGATCTGACCTTCTCAGCAATCTTGATCGCAGTTTCGCTGTCGGTATCGGGCAAAAGAACGGCAAACTCCTCGCCACCAAACCGAGCTGCCACATCGCCAGAGCGGCGAGCCGCAGCAGCGATCGCCCCTGCAACTGCTTTGAGACAGGTGTCGCCCTCGAGATGACCGTACCGGTCGTTATACGCCTTGAACCTGTCGACATCGATAAGGAGCACCGACAAAGGTCGGCCAGTCTGCCTGGCTGCATCGAATTCACGTAGCAGGCCTTCATCGAATGATCGCCGATTGGCAAGGCCGGTCAATGCGTCTGTTTCGGCAAGGCCTTTCATCCGCTCGGCAAAACTCTTGAGCGAAAGCTCAGATTGCTTCATCGCGGTGATGTCGGACACAATTGCCAGTACGTGTTGGTCTTCAGTCACCCGCGTTCTCAAGGACAACCAGCGGCCGTCCGCGAGGGGGATCACTTCGTCCTTATTGATGAAGAGCGTTTGGCCAGCAGCCTGAATGCTGTCTTCATCGAGATCGATAGGCATATCTTGGCGCTCACCGTTGCGCACTGTCGCCCTGACGATTTCGGTGATGTGTGTGCCTTCCTTGCGGGCGTAAGCCGATTTCGGGAACAGCGCGCGGTATTGCTCGTTGCAGAACACGATTTTTCCATCTGGCCCGAACATCGCAAGCCCGTCGGACATTTCGGCCATGGCCTGCGCCATCATGTTTCTGCTGGAACGTAGTTCCTGCTCGAGCAACTTTTTCTCAGTGATGTCGACCGTGACGCCGGCCAGACCAACCATCTCACCTTCGCGGTTTCTCAAGGGGACTTTCGAAGTCGAGTACCATCGCGGCGGCTTTCCCTCCTCAATAAGGAACTCCTCGAAATGGTCGAGAGGCTGGCCGGTTTGCATGACACTGGCTTCGACTGCCATTAATTGCTCGGCTCTCTCTTTTGGCGCGAGGTCGTAATCTGTCAGCCCGACCATCTCGGAAGACCGCGTGCGCCCATTGTGGCGAGCAACATTGAGGTTCGCGACGACGAAACGGTGGTTCAGGTCTTTGACGTAATGGTAGTCTGGAGCCTGAGTAAGTGCCGCGTACAGAATGTCGCGCTCCAGCGTGAACCGGCGGAAATATGCCAGGAAAAAGCCGATAGCGGCGGTCGTTGCAAAGTTCAGAACGACGATTGGCAGACCCACCTTGTCAACAGCACGCTGGAAGTCTGCTTGAGGAAGCAGCGCAAGCACCGCGATCGAAAGACAACCCGCAAGCACAGCGGCAGCCAGAATCGACGGCGCATGGCTCAGCGGCTTGCGGCCGCCGAAGAACCAGAGAGCACTCCCAAGAACAGAGACAATGACGATCGCAGTCAATCCAGGCGCCATCCCTGCCCCACCAAGGTAGAAGCGGAAACCCGCAGCCATTATGGCCGTGATCAGTGCAGCTCCAGGTCCACCGAATACCGCGGCCGATTCGATAATCGCAAGCCGAAGGTCGAATATCACCCCGACACCGAAGCGCACCGAGAGTAGCATTGAGGCTATCGCCGCGAGGCCCATCGTGACCCCGAGGCCGGCGCAGCGCAGCTTGGGAGGCAATTGGTAGAAGCGATAGGAAAGATGTGTCCAGATCGAGACGATCAATGCCACTGCAGCGAGATTGCCAGCAAGAACTTTCCAGACGTCATCCATTCTCAATCACCGTCCGCCACGCCTCCAACACTCAACCGGAAGAGACGACGCTACGCTTTCGATCGCCCCGGGGGACGCAATGACAAGCCCAAACCGCCAACACAGTTGATACTCACTATCTGCCAGAAACCTAAAGCAGCGGTTTATGGACAGCGATCTTCTCCTAAAGTCTCAATCCGTCCGATCAGAGGATACAGCAGCCTGTCGCCAATGGCCTGACAGGATGCAGCTTGTTGCCCGGACGCATGGCGATTAAGGTCGGCGTCTCAATCACCAACAGAGGTACACATGGCGACCGGAACAGTAAAATTCTTTGCTCAGGACAAGGGCTTCGGCTTCATCACCCCGGATGATGGCGGTCAGGACGTCTTTGTGCATATCTCCGCGGTCGGCTTCGGCGAGGCACTCAAAGACGGTCAGAGGGTTCGCTATGAAGTAGGTCAGGACCGCAAGACGGGTAAATCCAAGGCCGAGAACGTTTCAGTGATCTGAGCCGTCACTTACAACATCCAGCACGGCGACTCGGTGATACATCAGTCGCCGTGCTTGCTTTATTTGTCAGTAAGACAAACAATGTTGTCATTCATGGCATGGCAGTGCCGTCTGGATTTCCGGTCTTGTTCAATCGGAAACGCACGCAGTTCAACACTGGGTCAACGCTTCCTTACGGAAACCTCTGCCCCGTTAGCATCGCCACCAGTTGGAACCGGTTTCGAATTCCGCTCTGATATAGGCTTATCAGCACTTTGGCGCTTTCCTGCGCCGGCGGCGATGTTGCAGAGATGCCGCGCAGTTCGCACACACGCGCAAAGGCCTTGTCCAGCAGTGCCAGATCTTCAGGTGCAAGAACTGAATTCAGTTTTTTGGCAACGTCGTGGATCATGAGCGGGAAATAGTAGCTCCTGCGCTCCCATCAAGTCCTTTGCTTTCAATCATGCTGATGGCTCTCGATTGTTATGCCCCTGGCCATTGCTTTCAACTCTTCCTCGCTTCGAAAGCCCGACTTGAAAAGGGCGACCAGCTCCTTTGCCAAGCAAAGCTCTTGATCCGCATTCGAGTCGCCAGATTGATCTCGAAACAGGTCCGCGAGCACCTTGCGTAGCAACGCCAACCCCTGTGGGCCTATCTCCTGCTCGTCATCAAAATAGGTTCCCCCCATCAGCCGATCCTCTCCCCAAGCTATACCTGATCACATGGTGACAAGACATCACATCCATAAGCTTCGCAACACATTCCCTATGGAGCTCGACGTCTATCCAGCTGCTTTTCGATGGAACAGATGTTTGATCCCCTCATTTTCCCCGCCCGAATAACCCGCCGACGCCTTGAGCTGCTACGAAGTCCGCGTTGCTTTAGGGTATACCTCTTGAGACAACCTCGGTGAGACGCCAATCAGTGTATCATTTGGGTTGATTTTGCTTTTATGAGACGCTACTCATTGAAGGTCTAGAACCTATTGAGACGTTTCATGGCTGTTTACGGGTATGCGCGGGTCAGCACGATCGATCAGGATCTTGCTATTCAAGAGGCGGCTCTGAAGGAGGCCGGGTGCACGGTCATCCGGGCGGAAAAGAAATCTGGATCGACCAAACAGGATCGGAAGGAGCTCAATACGCTCCTGGAATTCATGCGCGACGGAGACAGCCTGGTCGTGACGCGGGTCGATCGGTTAGCGCGGTCAGTTGGGGATCTGCAGGACATCGTACGGCTGCTCAAGCAAAAAGGGGTGACGCTAAAAGCGACCGAACAGCCGATCGACACCAGCTCAGCGGCCGGCAAAGCTTTCCTTGATATGCTCGGCGTGTTTGCTGAGTTCGAGACGAACCTTCGCAGAGAGCGACAGATGGAAGGCATCGCTGCTGCCAAGCACAGAGGGGTCTATAAAGGAAGGAAGCCCCACGTCGATGTTGCCGAGATCTGCCGTCTTAGATCCGAAGGAATCGGGCCAACAGATATTGCAAAGAGGCTGAGCATAGGCCGGGCGAGCGTGTATCGTGCGCTTAGAGAAGTCGCATCCTCCTAGTCGAGGGCGACATCGCCCCAGCAAGGCGTCTAATTATGGAACCAAATGCGACTTCATCCATCATGGACCCTAATGCTCTTAAGGAAAAACGCGAGATGACGCCTATATTGTGGATGTGCCATGCGCCGAGAAACTGTACGCACAGTCAGGACAATGACACATGCATCGGTGCTAGTGTATTAGGCTGCAAATACCTGATTTGGATCCTGACGAAGTTGTTGACTTGTCCTATTTCAGCCAAGCCTCGGGACATAGCCTGCTGATAACATTCCAGGTCATTGATCAGCGCCCCAAACTGTCCATCAGAGATTCTGGCGCCCTCCACCTTTCCCATCACTTTGATCGCGGCTAGGCCGGAGGTCAGGTGGTCCATGTCGTCCTTGGCAGCAAAGAACCGTTGAGCGCAGTCCTGAATGACACCTAACCTTGATGCCGCATCGTTTAACTGACGATCTCTTAGCTCTTGTAGCCGGCTGATCTCCGCTACAATAGCGTCGCCAGCCCGCTCCTGCGAGAAAACCTCAGCCATCTCTTTCTGGATTTGTGCAGCACAGTCACGGAAGGCACCGAAAGTAATGGCATCTGTCATTCCCTCTACAGCTTCACGGAACAGATCCAGCATTTGCTCGATAGACTGCATAAGGATGCCATAGTTGCGGGAAATGATACTCATCGAGTTCCCCGCATCTCCAAGCCCGCCGGCTTGTATACGCAAATTCATTGGCACGTATCGGTATTCCCATGTGGCTGCGGCAACCGCTTCCGAAGCTGCTACAAGTCCCCCGGTAACGCGCAGGAGGTCTTCCAGAGCGGCAACGTGTTCTGGTGTCTCTCTTCCCAGCAACGCATTGCGGCTACGGCCTCACCAAGCCGCATCACCTGTCGTAAAGCAAAAAGGGCGCCGGATCCACCGGCGCCCCCGCATCTTCCCGCAACCCTCGTCGTCTTGATAGTTGATGTTCTGGCCGGATGGGATTGTTGCCGTGGCCTTTCTCTGTGCGATAGCGGTCGTCTACGCCTTGAAAGGATTTGGACCGCCGACCACGCCGTTCACCTTCGAGATCTTACTAACTGGTAGGAACAAGGTTGGACTTCGCTCGTTCAATGCTGGTCACAAACGATCTGGAACCCGCATGGCCGAGCCTGACAAGAAACTATCGCTGATCGAAGAACAGCTTGTCATCGACAAGCGCGCCGTGAGCGACGGCCGCGTTCGCGTGAGCACCAAAACCGAGTTTGTCACAGAAGCAGCGGAAGCACGCCTCGACAGCGAGAATGTCGAGGTGACGCGTGTGGCAATCGGACGTGAAGTCTCAGAAGCGCCGGGTGTTCGCACGGACGGTGACGTGACCATTGTACCTGTGATGGAGGAGGTTCTCGTTGTCGAGAAGCGTCTGATGCTGGTCGAAGAGATCCATATCCGCCGCGTCGCCACCACCGAGGACGTTTCCATTCCGGTCGAACTGCGCAAGCAACGTGCCAGCATCGAGCGCGACGAGCCCTGAGCTAATTATCAATCCGAGAAAAGGAGAAACTCATGACCGACAGCGAAACCACATCGTCATACGGCGCCTCGTCATCGAACACGGTGACGGCCTTCTTCGAAAACCGCAGCGATGCGGATGCCGCCGTCGAACGCCTTGTCAAAGACGGGATTGCCCGCGACGGCATTCGCGTCGTCGCCGGCAAGGAGTCTACAACCTCGACTGAAGTTGCCTCCGAGCACATGGGCTTCTGGGAGAAGCTGGAAGACTTCTTCTTTCCCGACGAGGACCGCGCCGTCTATTCCGAAGGTCTTCGCCGCGGTGGCTATCTTGTGACGGTCAGCAACGTCACCGCCGCCTCTTATGACAAGGTTATCGATATCCTCGATGACGAGGGCAGCATCGATCTCGATCAGCGCGCCGAGAGCTGGCGCTCGGAAGGCTGGAACCAGCAGGAGACCGTGAGTTCGTACGGCGCCTCCGCCAATCGTGCCCGCGCAACCGGAACGGCAGCTTTGGACGCCGGCCGTGAAGAGGTTATCCCGGTGGTCGAGGAAAAGCTTCGCGTCGCCAAGCGTGACCTCAACCATGGCCGCGTGCGTGTCCGTTCTTACGTGGTCGAAAATCCTGTCAGTGAACAGGTATCGCTGCGCGACGAGAACGTCAGCATCGAGCGCCGCACGGTCGACCGTCCGGTAACCGAAACGGAGAACGCCTTCGTCGACCGTACGATCGAGGCCGAGGAGCATCATGAGGAGGCGATCGTCTCGAAGGATGCGCGCGTTGTCGAAGAGATTGCTCTGCGCAAAACGGCCGAACAGCGCGAGGAGACTATCAGCGACAGCGTCCGCCGCACGGAGGTGGAAGTCGAAGATGAACGATCCGACCGTATTGTCCGCAAGGACTAATGGAAGGCTCTTCGGTTGATGAAGCTGCAGTTCGAGGCCGGCGATCCCATCGCCGGTCTTTCTTTTCTCTTGTGACACGGGAACCGATCTTCAATTGCGGCGTTAGTGTGGCACTCACGTTCCCGTGATGAAAAGGATGCACCATGAACGAACCTGTCTCCGTCCACGTGTCGCGCGAAGCGGCTTATGTCGACCCCTCCCTTACAGCCACATTGCACAAGGTGTCTTGGCGCGCGATCTTCGCCGGGGTCGTCCTGGCGCTTGCCGTCCAGTTCCTCCTCAATCTTCTGGGAGTGGGCATCGGCGCCGCCGTGATCGATCCCGCAACCTATGATAACCCGAATGCAAGCACCTTTTCCATAGCCGGTGGCGCGTGGTTCGTTGTGGCCGGCATTATTGCTTCCTTCGTCGGCGGTTATGCCGCCAGCCGCCTGTCAGGCCGTCCGAGCCGCTCGACCGGCGGCTATCAGGGCGTAACCACCTGGGCCGTCACCACTCTCGTCATCCTCTACCTGCTGACCACGTCGGTCGGTGCTCTCATCGGCGGAGCGTTCAGTGGTCTGTCCAGCATTGTCGGTGGCGTTGGCCAGACGGCCGCGACCGCTGCCACGGCGGCAGCCCCTGCCCTCGCCAACTCGGCCGACCCGATGGCGGGGATCGAGCAACAGATCCGCAATGCGTCCGGCGGCAACGATCCGGCAGCCCTGCGTGACGCTGCGGTGTCGGCGGTCCAGGCTGCCGTGACCGGTGACCAGGCAAAGGCCGCAGATGCCCGCAATCGTGCCGCTGATGCGATCGCCAAGGCACAGAACATCCCGGTCGATCAGGCCCGCACCCAGGTCGAGCAGTACGAGAAGGCCTATCGCGACAATGTTGCTGCGGCCAAGCAGCAGGCGCTCGAGGCGGCGCAGACGGCCACCAAGGCAGTGTCGGCCGGCGCGATCCTGGGCTTCTTCGCCCTCCTGCTCGGGGCTGTGGCGGCCTGGTTCGGCGGTTCCTACGGCACGAAGAAGGCGTTGCTTTTGGCGGAAACCACCACTCGCCGCACGATTTGACAAGATGAAGGCCGCCGGAAACGGCGGCCTTCTTCCTTGCTTGACCTTTCTCCAATGAAGCCTCTCCATCCACCGGGTGGAGAGTCTCTCCCTAATTTATCGGTAGCCTCCATGCAGAATGCCTTTCGGTGCTTTTCACTGACCGCCGCTCTAACGCTCTGTTCCCCAGCCTTTGCAGCGCCGATCGACGCACAAACCGTCAATACCACGGCGATCGCGTCCCTTCCGATCGAGGCGCCGGCGGAAAAACAAACCGAGCCCAATCCCGCCATCGTGCATCTGCAGGTCCTGCTCGACCGGGCTGGTTCATCGCCGGGCGTCATCGACGGTTATTTAGGCGACAACCTGACGAAAGCGATTGCCGGTTTCGAGACGCTTCAGGGTCTGCCAGTGGATGGGAAGCTCGATCCCGACGTACTGGGCCGTTTGACCGATGATGCCCCGGCCATCCAGGCCTATGCCATCACGCAAGAAGACGGAGAGGATATCGTCGAGAGCATTCCAAAAGACTATGCCGAGCAGGCGAGGATGGAGCATCTCGGCTATACCAGCATTGCCGAGAAGCTGGCCGAACGTTTCCACATGCATATCGCGCTGATCAAGGCCCTCAATCCGACGGCGGCCTTCAAGCCGGGCGAAACGATCGCTGTCGCCATTCCCGGCGCTGCCAGGACCGGATCGGTCAAGCGGATCGAGGTTCATCGCACACTGGCGCAGGTTTTCGCTTTTGCCGAAGACAGCTCGCTGCTCGCGGTCTATCCAGCGACAATTGGCAGTGAGGACAGTCCCTCACCAACCGGTACTCACAAGGTTAAGGGCGTGTCGCGAATGCCGACGTACACCTACAATCCGAAGATCAATTTCCAGCAGGGCAACAACAAGAAGATCCTTGAACTGCCGAGCGGGCCGAATGGTCCTGTCGGGACAGTCTGGATCGACCTGACAGAGCCTACCTACGGCATTCACGGCACGCCAGTACCGGAGCTGATCGGCAAGGTCGGATCGCATGGATGTGTTCGGCTGGCCAACTGGGACGTCGAGGAACTGGCCGGCATGGTCAAGCCGGGCGTCATGGTCGAATTTGTCGAGTAGGGCCGGCTTACCACTATGCCGAACCCACAGAGGGATCGTCCCATGAAACGAACGCCTAAGCCGATACCGCTACCGGAAGGTGTCGAAGATCATGGCCCGTTTTAGCGCCGGTTCTGGCTCGCCCAGCGATGCGCCTGGCTCGCATTCGCTATCATCCTGTTGGCATGCCTGTTTGGGGGCTACGACGAACGCGCCTTACGCGGGTGGTCGCATCATTCGCGAATGGCGTTATCCGAGACCGAGCGGCAATCCAGAATGCCATAACCTCCCAGTGGTCGAACGGCCAGACTGAAGGCCAGATCACCAAGCTCAAGCTCGTAAAGCGTCAGATGTATGGCCGCGGGAAACTTTATCTGCTTGAGGCACGCATCGTCGTCACTGGCTTGATCGAGCCATTCGCTTAGAGACACTGCCTGTAAAGAAACAAGCCAACCAACGTGCACTAAGTAGCATCGCGGCTGTCCACGCGCTCGTTGAACCGGGTAGCCTTGCGCTTGGAGACCGCCGCGAAGGAATTTTGCTCCCGAGCCTGAGGCAGACGGAACCGCGATCTGTCCACCGCGTTAATCGGCGGGGCGACAGCACATCAATTTTTCGCGACGGCCGGGTACATACGCGTGCTGCAGCTCCGGAGCGGATCGAGCGCCCTGACCAAGTCACAGCAGGAGAAATGAATGAGCATCTTCGACCGCATTAAGGACGCAATTTTTGGCGAAGCAAATGCTGCTCCGTCCTCGCAAGGGTCAAGCATGGGCTCCACGGCACCGGCATCTTCAGCCACGCCTGTTTCCCAACCGCCCGCCCAATCAGGGGCTCCCACCCCGGCCGTCAACACTCCCCAAACGTCCGCAGCACAGACTGCAAACCCTGTTCCGCAGATAGAAGGAGGCGCTGGTTACAGCGGAAACTCCCGGACTCCGGTCGACGTCGAATCGATCCTCGACGAAGCGGCAAAGACGTCTGGCCAGAAGCTCGACTGGCGCCACTCAATTGTTGACCTGATGAAGGCTCTCGGCATGGACGCAAGCCTTGGAGAGCGAAAGGAACTGGCGCAGGAACTAGGCTACACCGGCGACGCCGATGGCAGCGCCAAAATGAACTCTTTTCTTCACAAGGCTCTCATGAAGAAGCTGTCGGAAAACGGAGGGAAGGTCCCCGCAGACCTGCTTGACTGAACCAAACTCTTAGACCTGATCCTCATTCACAACGGAGAAATGATATGGCAGCCACCAAGACACTGGACGACCTCTTCCTCGACACTCTCAAAGATATCTACTTCGCAGAGAAGCAGATCTTGAAGGCCCTTCCGAAGATGGCCCGCGCCGCCAATTCGGAAGAAGGAAAGGCAGGCTTCCTGCAGCACCGCGACGAGACCCAGGGCCAGATCGAACGCTTGGAACAGGTCTTCGAACTGCTCGGAAAGGCGGCGCGCGGCAAGACCTGCGAAGCCATTCAGGGCATTATTGCCGAAGGCGAAGAGATCATCGAGGAGTTCAAGGAGTCTCCGGCTCTGGATGCAGGCCTCATCTCATCCGCCCAGGCAGTCGAGCACTACGAGATCGCCCGTTACGGCACGTTGATCGAGTGGGCCAAACAGCTTGGTCTGAAGGACGCCGTACCCCTGCTGGAGGCCAACCTCGCCGAGGAGAAGGCGACAGACGAAAAGCTCACGCAGCTTGCAAAGGCCTCTGCGAACGCCAAGGGCAAAAGCAAGACTTCCTGAGGTCCCAGTTCAGTATTCAAGGCCGTCCCACAGGGGCGGCCTTTTTGTATCCAGCCATCACCAAAGGGGAAAAACATGGCAAAGCGAATAAAACGGGCGACCCGCTCGTCCTCTTCCACGGACATTGTCACCATCCATGATCAGCAGCTTCACCGAGGCGCGGGCGGCGAACTCCACCAGATCGCAGAGGACGGTGCCGACGTTTTGACCACGTCGCAAGGCGGACCAATCGCCGACGACCAGAACTCTCTTCGGATCGGCGCCCGCGGTCCGCTGCTGATGGACGACTTCCATTTCCGCGAGAAGATCTTCCACTTCGACCACGAGCGAATTCCGGAACGCGTGGTTCACGCACGTGGCTATGGCGCCCACGGCTTCTTCGAAACCTATGAATCCTTGTCCGACGTCACCCGCGCCGACATCTTTCAGCGCGCAGGCGAGAAAACGCCTGTCTTTGTCCGCTTTTCTACTGTCGCCGGCAACAAAGGTTCTGCGGACCTCGCCCGCGATGTCCGCGGTTTCGCCGTGAAGTTCTATACGCAGGAAGGCAACTGGGATCTCGTCGGCAACAACATCCCTGTCTTCTTCATTCAGGACGCAATCAAGTTTCCGGACTTAGTACATGCCGCAAAGCAGGAGCCGGACCGGGCCTTCCCCCAGGCGCAGACCGCCCACGACAACTTCTGGGACTTCATCAGCCTTACGCCGGAAAGCATGCACATGGTCATGTGGATCATGTCCGACCGCACCATCCCACGATCCTTCCGTTTCATGGAGGGGTTCGGCGTACACACCTTTCGTTTCGTCAATGACAAAGACGAGTCCACGTTCGTCAAGTTCCACTGGAAGCCAAAGCTCGGCCTCCAGTCGGTTGCGTGGAACGAGGCTGTCAAGATCAACGGCGCCGACCCCGACTTCCATCGTCGCGATCTCTGGCAGGCGATCCAATCCGGCAATTTTCCGGAATGGGAACTCTCTGTGCAGCTCTTTGATCAAGAGTTTGCCGACAACTGGGACTTCGACGTCCTCGATCCGACGAAGATTATTCCGGAAGAGTTGTTGCCGGTAAAACCAATCGGCCGTCTCGTGCTCGACCGCATGCCGGACAACTTCTTCGCGGAGACCGAGCAGGTCGCGTTCATGACGCACAACGTTCCGCCGGGGATCGACTTCAGCAACGACCCTCTTCTTCAGGGCAGAAACTTTTCCTACCTCGACACGCAGCTCAAGCGGCTTGGCGGACCGAATTTCACGCACCTTCCCATCAACGCACCAAAGTGTCCCTTCCACAACTTCCAGCAGGACGGGCACATGGCGATGCGCAACCCGGTCGGCAGGGTAAACTACCAGCCGAACTCGTTCGGGGAAGGTCCCCGGCAGGCCCCGTCCCGAGGATACCGCCACTTTCTGGCCGAGGAGAACGGCCAGAAAGTGCGGCTGCGTCCGGAAAGCTTCGCCGACCACTATAGCCAGGCCCGCCAGTTTTTCCTCAGTCAGACGCCGCCCGAGCAGCGGCACATCGCGATGGCACTCACGTTCGAGCTAAGCAAGGTCGAGACCGTCGCTATCCGCGAACGGATGATCTCGCACCTGCTGAACATCGACGAGACGCTCGCCACCACCGTTGCCCAGAAGCTCGGAATCCAGACAATGCCTAAGCCCGCCGACGCTGCCATGCCCACACGTCAGGATCTGGAGCCGTCTCCCGCGCTTAGCATCGTGCAAGGCGGACCGAAGCGGTTTGAGGGCCGCAAACTCGGCGTGCTTGTAACGGATGGCGTCGATGCAAAGCTCCTCAAAAAGCTGATGATGGTGATCGAGAAGGAGAAGGCTTTGGTCGAGCTGATTGCGCCGAAGATCGGAGGCGTGACCGCGTCCGATGGGACCTGGATAGAGGCGCAGCACATGATCGACGGTGGCCCCTCGGTGCTGTTCGACGCCGTAGCCGTCCTCGCGGCTCCGGGCGCAGTTGAGGATTTGGTGAAGGAGGCGACAGCACGGGACTTCGTGGCGGACGCATTCCAGCACTGCAAGTTCATCGGCTACGACGAGAGCGCTTTCCCGCTTCTCGTCAAGGCTGGAATCACCGACGATCTCGACGAAGGCACGATCGCACTTCCCGGTGAAGGGGGGGTTGCCGCTTTTGTATCCGAACTTGGGAAGTTGCGGGTGTGGGGCCGGGAACCTGCTCTTAAGCTCGGCAAAGCCTCGCCTCCGGTCGTTTGAAGTTCAGGCGCGGACCTCATGTCCGCGCCGTTCTCTCTAAACGGTGAGGGACGAGATAGTTGTTTCCAATGTTGGCGTTCCATGGAACGACAAGCACGTATGAAATAACGCACCCGGAGCCCATAAATGAGGAGTGAGTATATAAAGTCCCTGCTGGCCGCGCTTGCTGAGCCGAATAACATCGAGAGCGACGGATGGGGACCCGTCCAAATTGGGGTTGGCGCCGTACCGGCGGGCTGGGAACATTTATTCGGGCCACTATAGGCTTACAATTCCAAGCAACGGTCTCGGCGGCCGGCTAAATGGCTTTTAGCGCACGGATTGCGACAAGGCTGCCAAGGGGGCGCAGCCGGGCTGATCCTTTAAATCGATGAAGAACAGTTGTTTGACGAGCACAACTAGGACGTGATTGACGAGCCTTTGCGATTTGCGGCATTTGTCGCGTCATCTCGGACTTCCAATGCGCGCGCTTCTAAAGGTCGTGAACTAATTTAATCCGGAAAGGCGGTTTCCGAGCGAAGACAACTAGTTCCAATCATTTGCGGCGCTACGTCGAGCAGCAAGCCCGGATGTGTGCGCCTTTAGGTAGGAGATTAAATGTCCGACCGATAATGATCTCTGCTGCGGGCGAAGAGACCACAAAGCACCAGCGCTCTGCCGGTAGCTCCGGCACTACACACGGTTTTCGGTTCTACCATGTCGGTTGATGCCGGGTAAGGTTCCCGGCGGCGTCTGCACACGACGCCGCCCAAACGATTTTACTGCTTCACGCTGTGCGCCTTACCATCCGCGCCAGCGCAATTAAGATACATGCGCCGATGAAACCGGCGATAAGGTAGCCGAGCCAGCCTCCGAGAACGATCCCGAACAGTGAAAGGATGAAGTTGGCGACTATCGCACCGACAATGCCGAGAAGGATATTCATGATGACGCCCATGTTGCTCTTCATAAACGTCTCTGCAAGCCACCCTGCAATGCCACCGATGATGATCGCCGCGATCCAGCCGATACCTGCGTCTTCCATATTCAACTTTCCTTCCGGTTTCCTAAAATACATCCGGGGCTCCGGAGGTGACGAGGAAACTCCATGCCGTGGGACTTTGTTCCATCTGGGAAAGGAAGTGGCGTCGTTCTATTATATCTTGGACGAGGTTTAGTTGATGGTTACTGAACCGGTCGACCATGATGCTCTGGGACCAATGGACTTGCTCATAATGCTATGGGCTGAGCAGACGCGGACAGCGCATTTTACACCCGATAAGCGTTGGAGAAGACAATTGTAAAGCGGAGAATTTAAGGTTTGGCCCCGCAGATCTTGTGGAGGCTACTCGTGCCGATGACCGCGCACCTGCCAGCTGTTTAGTCTCGTCAATAACTAAGCTCAGAGGTTAGGAGGAGTTGTCACTCGCATACCGTTTGTGCCGTCGACGATTGACGATCTCTGACTTTCCATTCAACTCCCTCACTTGCCCCTCGAAAGTGTGCGAGGGCCCAGGAGATGGTGATTGATCACGCAAGCCACTGTAAGTCTAGGGATAGCTGGCGCATCCACGGGCGGGACGAGCACTCAAACTACACGTGCACCGCTGGCAGCCCAGGGTTTCGCGCAGGATCGGCCAGTCGGGCAAGCTTGTTCGTCTCGCCAGTGGCGCCTGGCGCCTGCGCGCGGGCGCGAGCCGCTCGATGGTATCGGAAATGCTTCGCATGGGTGACCTTCTGAGGTTCCGGAAAGCCAACCGACATCCCTGTTGATAGATGATGTGCCTCGAAAACGTCGAGGACCGGCGTGAGCCGGTCCTCGCATATCAGACTTTAGACAGTGCGAACCCGATAGCGGTCGCGCTCCTGCTCGATTTCGGCGGGGCCGTAAGGATCAGCGGAATGATCGAACTTCGTCCAGCCCTGCTCCGAATAGGCCTGGCGGCGCGCCATCGGATCGACGCGGTTGGACTGCTTGAGGATCATGTCAGCTTCGGTTTCCATGCCGTCATCCACACGAGCGGTGACCAGCGTGCCACCGCGGCGAACACCTTCAGCATAGACATGGGCCTCGTCTTCCGAGACGCCGGAATCCGTCAGTGCGCCGATGAGGCCACCAGCCGCACCACCGGCAACCGCGCCAGCGATGGCGCCAGCGGCAGTGGCGGCAAGCCAGCCGGCTGCAACAACCGGTCCGACGCCGGGAATGGCCATGATGCCGAGGCCAGTCAGAAGACCGCCTGCGCCACCGACGACAGCGCCGATGCCGGCACCGGTGCCAGCGCCTTCTGCGGCACCGTTGTCGTTATCTTCATGCTTGTGGCGGTTGTCAGCATTGTTGGAAACGATGCTGATGTCGTCAGACGGGACGCCACGCGCTTCCAGCGCGCTGACGGCTGCGCTTGCATCATTGTAGTTGTCAAAAAGTCCGGTAACGGTTTTCATGGGAATGACCTTTCTTTGCGTTTCCGCGAAATTATTTGGAGACGACGTTGCCCTGGTAATCCATGGCCACCGGCATGGACTTGCCGTCCTTCATCGCCGTAGCCTGCCAGACGCCCTGGTCGTCGAGCTTGAGGTCGGCAATACCGGTGAAGCCGGCCGCTTCGATGCGCTCACGCGCCTGTTCTTCGGTGAAGGAATTTGCGCCCTCAACGGGGGCTGCCGCATTTGGTGTTTCCGGGGTCGCTACGGCTGGCGTGTCGCCGTCCGTCGCAGGAACAGTGGTGGTCTGGGCATAGGCAGACACTGCCGTGGCGCACACAAGCGCCGCCGCGAAAATCATCTTTTTCATGGGTTTTCCTCTTTACAGACCTGGTTGCTCGGTCCGGTAGCGAAAATGCGCGCGCCTGGGGAAAGTTCCGCCTTAGACGTTTGTGCGGTATGAACCCAAAGCTGCGGATCGACAGCCTAACTCAATTTAACCTCAGTGTTTCTTTCCCTAGGCGAGCCAATATAACATCTTTATTAACGTCATTATCTTGTATGATAGATGCCCCCTGTCGAAACCCGGCTTCACATTAGGTCCAAGGGACGGAGTGTTTTGACAAAGTTGGCGAACACTTGAACACGTCATTATGATTTAGGCATGATAACATAAACAGCCGATCTCACATCACGTTCACACGATCCCCCTTTTCTCGAAGGCTAGTTCGCGCGGGCGCATGAGGGCGGGAACAATTTCAAGGGTGGAACATTCCCTGACAGCCGTGCGAGATTATTCGCCGGACATAGGATATGTCCATGCTTCCACGAATTGCGATCATCGGCACGGGTCCAACCGGCCTCTACACGTTCAAACAACTGATCGGCTCGACCGTTCCCCTGTCGATCACCCTTTATGAAGCAGAGGGAGAGCCGGGCAAGGGTACGCCCTATCACCCCGATATGAATGACCCGGCGATGCTCTCCAACATTCCGAGCATCGAGCTTCCGGCTTTCACCGAGACCCTGGTCGAATGGCTGCGGCGGCAGGATGAGGACACGCTGATGCGCCACGGCATCCGCCGCGAGGCGATTGATGAGCGGGAATTCTATCCCCGCCTCGTGCTCGGCGACTACATGCAGGCGCAGTTTGCCCGGATGCAAAATCTGGCCCGCGAACGCGGCCACGAAATCCACGTGCTGGCCCGCCATAAGGTCACCGATATCGAGATACAGGCGGCCGCAGTGCGGCTGAGGGTATCCCGTCCCGACGCAGAGGAGGACGCAGTCTTCGACCACGTCGTGATGGCGACCGGCCACAATTGGCCCGACAGCACCGAAATACGACCCGGCTACTTCGTTTCGCCCTGGCCGGCCACTGTTTTGAAGTCGATCCGCAATGAACCCGTCGGCATTCTTGGCACCTCGCTGAGCGGGATCGACGCCCTGATGACCGTGGCGACGGCCCACGGCATGTTCTACAGCGATGCGGCGGGTGATCTGCAATATCAGCCGGCTGCCGGGACTGAGGATTTTCGCGCGACGCTGATGTCCCGCAAGGGCATCCTACCGGAGGCCGACTTCTACTGCCCGCTGCCCTATGTGACGCCGCTCGTCTGCACGGAAGAGGCCATAGACGCGCTGATCGCGACAGGTCGTCACGACCTGCTCGATGAGGTCTTCGAGCTGTTCCGCGGAGAAATCGTCGCCCGCGACCCGGATTATGCCGCCCGCATCGGCCTTTCGCAGCTGACCGTCGAGACCTTCGCAGCCGCCTACTATGCCGACCGAACCGAAAGCGATCCGTTCGTCTGGGCCGCGAAGAACCTGGCCGAGGCCGAGGACAATAGGGTGAAGCGCTATACCGTGCCGTGGCGCTATGCGATCCTGATCACCCACGAGATTGTCGCGCGCGTCATTCCGCATCTGGACGAGAAAGACCTCAAGCGCTTCCACCGCCACTTCAAGGGCATCTTCATCGACGACTATGCAACCGTGCCGCTGATGTCGATCCGCCGTCTGCTCGCGCTGTCGCGTGTCGGCAAACTGTCCATCCTGCGGCTCGGCGAAGACTATACGATCCGCACGGCCGAGGTCGGTCTGGAGCGGGGCGCAGAGGTCGAGTTGTCAGGCACGGTGCATCGCTTCGGCGCCTTCATCGATGCGACCGGTCAGGAAACCCTCTCGGCGACGGATCTCCCCTTTCCGACGCTTGTCGATCAGGGAGGCGTGCGCGAAGCCGCGACGCCCAAGGTCGAGGCGATCATGTCGCTCGATCGCGATCCCGATATGGTGCGCACCGGCGGCATCGATGTCGATGAATTCTATCGCCCGCGTCTCGGCCTGATGTCGGAAGGCCGGCTCTATTGCGCGGCAATCGCCTTCCTCCTGCACAAGGAGCCCTTCGTTCAGGGCATCACCAGTGCCCGGGATATCGGCGAGACTGTCGGCCGGGCAATCCTCAAGGATATCTCGCAGGCGGAAACGCCGCTCTTTCAGATCTCGGCGTAAACGGCATCGCCGACACTGATGGTCACGCCCTCGGTGGGCGTGGCATAGACGCCGAGATTGCGCTTGTTGTGGCGCATGATCCCGCGCAGCACATCGGGCTCTTCCGCCATGCCGGGCTGTGCGACAAGCGTCATGCCACAGCGGCGCGACGCCTCGGTGACGCGGATATCCGTGTCTCCGATGCGTAACGTATGGCCAACCCACTCGTTTTCGATGAAACCTTCGCCTTCTTCCGTTTCGATCAGCACGGAGGGGCGGAACCGTCTTGCGTCGAGTGGCGGAAGGCCTGTTATCGCGGCAAGCGCCTCCGTCGAAGCGGTCGTCACAAGGTGAAGCGGCGCTGGCTTGTAACGATTGGAGACGACGGGGAAGCGGTAATCGCCAGACCCGACGAGCCCGACCGCGACCGGGAAGCCGAAATGCTCCGCCAGACGGTCCGGCAATGCGCCATCATCGAGCGTATGCTCCGCGCCGTCGGCGAAGCGGAGCACCGGCAATCCGGAAGGCGGTTGCGAGGCGGTGATGAAGAGGGCGGGGCGCCAGCGCGTTTCCTTCTCGGGCGCGGCGGCAAGGCCCGTTTCCGGATCGAACAGGGCAAAACGCCGGTCGCCAGCGATGCCCTCGGGCGAAACGGTGATCGAGGCGAGCGTCTCCCCGCCGAGAGAACTCACCGGATAGCGCCAGACTTCCCGCACTCGACCGATTTTTCGCATAGTTGTTCCTTCATTCACAAATATTCAATATCCACCGAACACGGCTTGATGTTCCAGAAAACTGGGACCCGGGACTAGTTTGCAATCTTTTTGCGAAGATTGATGCAGCAACCTAACGCCTTTCTACAGATCTTGATTCGGACTGCCCAAACGGGGATTTTTGAAGATTGGCTGACGCCAACTTGTTTGCCAGCGTTCCAAGCCGGTCCACGCGGTTTGGTAGGGCCGATTGTGAGATACCCATTTCAGTTCTCGTCTAGCCACGATTGGCCAGAGAGAGTTCGCAGAGTTCCTAGCTGCGAAGCAGGCGCAGGCGCAGGCAGACATTCTGCTCTTATTGGCCGGACAATTGAAGCGCTCATTCAGTGAGGACCTACATCCGGTCCCTGAACTCTTTCGCACTCATTCCCACCCATGACTTGAAAGTCCTCTGGAAATACGCGCTATCCCGAAAGCCCAGCCTGCTGGCGATTTCGTCGATGGGCAGGTCCCCTGCGGCCAAGAGCAATCGTGCCCTTTCCATTCGACGTCGAAGCACGTGCTGGTATGGGGTCTCTCCAGTGGACGCCTTGAAGGCCCTGCTGAAATGGAACCGACTTAGGCCCGCGAGTGCAGCAAGGCTCGACAGGCTGAGATCTGAGCCAAGGTTCTCCTCGATAAACTCGTCGATCAGAGCCAGGGGCGCTCTGCCAAGGGGCGGCGGCTGTCTCAATGCCGGCATTGTTGCTTTGTGGATCGCCAAGATCGTGATCAGGCCCAATGCTTCTTCGTATAGAGCATCAGAATGATCTCGCTTTAGCAGGCCGGCCCATTGGCGCAGGTATCCCGCGACTTCGTCGCTTCGGTAATAAACCTTTTCATCGACATGTTCGGCGAAGCGAGTGTCCAGCTCCTGCCGGATAGCTGCCGGATCAAAATAGATAGCTGTGAACGAGTTGTTCCGCCTTTGGAGTTCGGACCAGCCAGTGACGCGTGCACCCCGCGGGACATAAGTCAGCGTGTGGCGGAGGTCACGGCGGTTGTCCTCCAATCCATCCCCTGCACGTATGCCCCCATCTTCCAGGACAATGTCATGGTAGGCGCAAAAATGGAGGTCGCTCGTCCAGTCGTAACTGAAAGCAGCACCCAACTCTGGTTGAACGTACTCCACCGTGAAGCCGCTGAGCTTCCTTGCGTGACGTTGCGGCGAATGGGCCAACCCCTGAAGGGCAAGCAACTCATTTCGTTCCATTTTTAGCGTAATCTTGCTTTCCTCATAAAATTATTGCTACCTAGCACTCTAATCAAGTTGACGTGATCGGCGGGATTGGGTGGGACACAGGAACCACACGCTTTGCGACCCCGCTAGCCAATTCCCTTATCCGACGCCGTCACTCTTACGTGATAATATCATCTGACCAAGTATTTAGAGACCTTCTGATGCACAGAAAAACGTCCGCACTGACAGGCAACAAAATGCTAGGTCTGGAGCGAAGCGCTCTTATCGGCGCAGTGACCGCGATCTTCTTTTTCGTCATCAGCACCGCGCTAACCGTTTACACAGTCCAGAACGTCCGAAACAGCAATGCGAGAGTGACGCAAACGCATGGTCTTGTGGTGGCACTCGACCTGCTTTTGATCGACATACAAGATGCAGAAACGGGTTTACGTGGCTTTCTCCTGACCTCTGAGGAGGCCTATCTTGCGCCATATCACCGCGCCCTCCCACAGGTTCAGACCCGAATGGACACAATCAGCTCGGCTGCCACAGCCGAGATGCGCGAGCGTGGGAGTGTTGAGGAACTTCGGGCGTTTGTCTCGTCCAAACTCGAAGTGATGGCACAAACACTGGAGGTCTTCGAGACACGAGGGTCCGTCGAAGCGTTGACCCTTGTAAAATCAGACCGCGGTCGCAGCGATATGGACGGCATCCGCAACGTCATCTCCCAACTGCGCAGCGAGGCTGGTGAAGAGCGGAGCCAGCGCCTTGAGGAGATGAATGCGTCATACATGATCGCCTGGGCGAGCGCGCTAGCTTCGGGGCTGCTTGGCATTATCCTGACCCTCGCGATCTCCGCACTTGTGAGAAAATCCACTCTGGCGCAGAAGCGCGAACAGTGGTTGCGGGATGCACAATTGGGCCTGGCTGCATCCGTCACCGGTGAGCAGCAGATCGGAAAACTTGGCGAAAACATCCTGGGCTTCCTCACCAACTATCTCGGTGCCGTTGCAGGTGCCATTTATGTCGAAAATGCCGGCCGATTTCATCGCATGGCCGTGCACGGCGTGCCATCGGACGTGATGCTGCCTACAAGCTTCGGCCAAAACGACAGCCTGTTCGGCCATGTATTGCGGGATCACCGACCGATCGCGGTTGGCGAGGTTCCGGACGGTTATATCAGTTTTGGATCCGGTCTGGGACAGCAAAAGCCCCGTTATCTCGCCTTGGCGCCTGCGATCGTTGAAGGGGACATAAGAGGCGTTTTCGAACTCGGCTTCCTGTCTCCCATCAGCGATCAGACATTGGCGCTTCTTGAACAGGTCTCAGAGCTTGTTGCTGTCGCCATCCGATCAGCGGAATTCAGGACCCGCCTCCAGGCTCTTTTGGAAGAGACCCAGCGGCAATCGGAAGAGCTGCAGGTGCAGGGCGAGGAGCTGCGCGTTTCCAACGAAGAGCTCGAAGAACAGGGACGCGCGCTTCGCGAACAGCAAGCGCGGCTGGAGCAGCAGCAGGCCGAACTCGAACAGACCAATTCCCAGCTCGAAGAGCAAGCGGAAGAACTGGAACGGCAGCGGGACAATCTTGAACGGTCGAAAGACGCAATCGAAGCCAAAGCGAAGGAAGTGGAACTTGCCAGCCGCTACAAATCGGACTTCCTGGCGAACATGTCGCATGAGCTGCGAACACCGCTGAATTCGTCGCTCATCCTTGCCAAGCTTCTGGCCGACAATTCCGAAGGCAATCTGACTGCCCAACAGGTCCAGTTCGCCCAAACGATCCAGTCATCAGGCAATGACCTCCTGAACCTGATCAATGACATTCTTGACCTGTCGAAGATCGAGGCGGGCCACGTTGAGATAAATCCGGAAGCGGTATCCATAGAGCGGACCATCAACGGACTGCGCCACATGTTCGAACCGCTTGCGGCAAACAAGGGTCTCAAGCTTGACGTCTCCGTCGCCGCCAGCGTGCCGGCCGTCATCCATACCGATCCGCAGCGCCTCGAGCAGGTGTTGAAGAACCTTTTGGCGAATGCCGTGAAGTTTACGGAGAAGGGCAGTGTGTCGCTCGGGGTCAGCCGTCACGGCGACAATGAAGTGGCCTTTGCGATCAAGGATAGCGGCATCGGGATTGCGGACGAGCAGCAAAAGCGGATCTTCGAGGCCTTCCATCAGGCGGATAGCACCATCAGCCGCAAGTTCGGTGGCACCGGCCTTGGTCTGTCGATTTCTCGCGAACTCGTGCGCTTGCTTGGCGGCCGCTTCCAGCTTCAAAGCCAGCTTGGTCAGGGCAGCACGTTCACCGTCATCATCCCGGCAGAGTTCGACAGTGCACTGGTCCAGGCTCCGAAGCAGGATTTGGCCCCGCCCATCGCGTCTGCTGCAGAACCCGTATTGCGGGCTGAAGCAGAGATCACTGCACAAAAGCCGAAGGCCGTCGCTATCGTCGATGACGACCGCGCAGCATCCGAGGCAACGGCCCGCAAGCTGCTGATTGTCGAGGACGACCAGTCCTTTGCACTCATCCTGCGCGATCTCGCCCGCGAGTTGAAGTTCCAGGCGCTCGTAGCCGGAACCGCTCACGAAGCGCTGGAGCTCGCCCATCAGTATCTGCCGAACGCCATCCTGCTCGATGTCGGTCTTCCGGATCAATCCGGCCTTTCGGTGCTTGACCGCCTGAAGCGTGACGTGCGGACGCGCCATATTCCGATCCACATCCTCTCCGCCGAGGATTATTCCGATCGGGCTCTCTCGTTGGGCGCCGTCGGCTATGCGCTGAAGCCCGTTCAACGCGATCATCTGGTATCTATGATCGAGTCCCTAGGCGCAAAGGCCGAACAAAAGCTGCGGCGCGTGCTGATCGTTGAAGACAACGCCGTTCAAAGAGACGCGCTCTCGAAACTTCTGTCGTCGCATGACGTCGAAACGGTGGGGGCCGGGACTGCGGCAGAGTGCATCTCGTTGCTGGCTGAACAGACCTTCGACTGCATGGTGCTGGATCTGTCGTTACCGGACACGTCCGGATTTGCGCTTCTGGAAACGTTGAGCGAAGCGGGCATGCATTCCTTCCCACCTGTCATCGTCTACACCGGACGAGTTCTCTCGTCCGAAGAAGAACAGAGGCTTCGCCGTTACTCGAAATCCATCATCATCAAGGGTGCTAAATCGCCGGAACGGCTGCTCGACGAGGTTACACTCTTCCTGCACCAGGTCGTCTCCGAGCTGCCGGACGAGCAGCAGCAAATGATCCGCAAAGCCCGCAATCGCGATGAACTGCTGGAAGGGCGCCGCATTCTGATCGTCGAGGACGACGTGCGCAACGTCTACGCCCTGACCAACATCCTCGAACCACGCGGGGTGATCGTCGATATCGCCAGAAATGGCGAGGAGGCACTGGAAAAACTAGAACAATCGTTGAGCAAACCGGACGGGCGGATCGATCTGGTTTTGATGGATGTAATGATGCCGGTCATGGATGGCCTCACCGCAACCCGCCACATCCGCAAGAACTCAGCATGGCAGAAGTTGCCGATCATTACCTTGACCGCCAAGGCAATGCCTGACGATCAGAAACGCTGCATTGAAGCCGGCGCCAATGACTATATGGCAAAGCCGCTTGACGTCGAAAAGCTTCTGTCTCTCGTGCGGGTCTGGATGCCGCAATGACGGAGACGTTCGAAAAGGTGGAGGATATTGAGATCCGGCTGCTGCTGGAGGCGCTTTATCATCGCTACCACTATGACTTTCGCAGCTACGCCATGTCGTCGATCCGGCGGCGGTTGCGCCAGGCACGCGAACAGTTGGGCTTTGCGACCATCTCAGCCATGCAGGAGCGCGTCCTTCATCATCCCGAGATGCTTGACGACATGCTCCGCTTCCTTACGGTCCAGGTCAGCGAGATGTTTCGCGACCCGTCCTACTTCGCGGCGATCCGGGAGAAGGTCGTTCCGCATCTTCGCACTTACCCCTCCTTGAAGATCTGGATTGCCGGATGCAGTTCGGGCGAAGAGCTCTATTCCTTTGTCATCCTTTTTCGCGAGGAAGGGCTTGAGGAGCGAACCCTCTTTTATGCGACGGATATTAATCCAGAGGCCCTCGCCCAAGCGGAAGCCGGAATCTATGACATCGAACGGGTCAGATTGTTCACCGAGAACCATCGTGACTCCGGCGGCAAGGGATCTTTGTCTGACTATTACACGACGGGCTACAACCGGTGCATCCTGGACAAAAGCCTGCGGCGCAATGTCGTGTTCTCAGATCATAGTCTTGTGACGGACCAGGTCTTTGGTGAGATGCAATTGGTCTCCTGCCGGAACGTCATGATCTATTTCGACCGGGATCTACAGGACAGGGCTGTCGGTCTTTTCCGGGATGCGCTGCCACGCAACGGCTTTCTCGGGCTGGGCTCGAAGGAAACACTGCGGTTTTCAACGCATGCCGATGGCTTCCGGGAGTTCGTCCGAGATGAGAAGATCTATCAGAGGATCGGCTCGTGAAGGACAATCCGAACGGTGCGATCATCATCGGCGCCTCTGCTGGGGCGCTCGAAGCCCTGTCCGTGCTATTGCCACCACTACCTGCGACTTATCCATATCCCATCTTCGTCGTGGTGCACTTACCGCCAAACAAACGCAGTGTGCTCGCCGCGATTTTTGACCTCAAATGTCAGCTTCGCGCGATTGAGGCGGAAGACAAGGAGCCCGTGGAAGCCGGGTTCATCTACTTCGCGCCCCCTAATTATCATTTGTCGCTCGAGGGGCGAACGCATGTCGCTTTATCCAGCGAAGAAGAGGTCCTCTTCTCGCGGCCCTCGATCGACGTGGCATTCGAGAGCGCGGCAGATGCCTGGGGCAGCCAACTGACAGCGATTATCCTCACGGGCGCCAATCATGACGGTTCCCAAGGCCTTTCGGCCGTCGTTCGTTCTGGCGGAACGGCAATCGTTCAGGATCCGACCGAGGCTTTCACTCGGGCCATGCCCGAAGCTGCTATCCGCGCATGCCCAGGCGCTCATGTTTTGACCTTGTCCAAGATTTCAACCTATTTGCAGAACATCGAAAATGAACACTGACGTCAAATTCCTCTTGGTTGACGACCTTCCAGAGAACCTGCTTTCTCTGGAAGCTCTGCTACAACGCGACGAGCTGATGCTATTGAAGGCGCGGTCCGGCGATGAGGCTCTCGAGCTTCTGCTCCAACATGATGTGGCACTGGCGCTGATTGACGTTCAGATGCCAGGACTGAACGGCTTCGAACTTGCCGAACTTATGCGAGGCAATGAGCGGACACGGCGGGTTCCGATCATTTTCGTGACTGCCGGTACCCATACAGCCGAGCGGCGGTTCCAGGGATATGAAGCGGGCGCCGTCGACTTTATTCAAAAACCGATCGAGCCGGATATTCTGCGCAGCAAGGCAGAGATTTTTGCAGAGCTCTATCGTCAGCGTAAAATGATTTCCGAACAGCGCGACCTTCTCGAGGCGCAGACTCGCGCGCTTCAGCTCGCCGACAAGCGAAAGAACGAGTTCATCGGCGTTCTCGTCCATGAACTGCGCAACCCACTCGCCGCTCTCAATGGCGGGCTGAAAATTCTTTCGAGAAAGCCGGATGCTGGCAAGGTGGAGCAGATCCATGGCCTCATGCACCAACAGATGGACCACATAATCAGGCTCGTTGACGACCTGCTCGATGTGTCACGGATAACGCAGGGCAAAATCAATCTCGTTAAGGCTGACTTTGACTTGAGAGATGCCATTCACTCTGCGCTGGACATGACAGGACAGGCAATCGAGGAGCGAAACCATGCAGTGACCATCAGGGTTCCGGATCAGTCCTGCATGATATCCGCTGACAAGGTTCGGCTGACACAGTGCATTTCAAACCTCGTGAATAATGCCGCAAAATACACGCCAATGGGCGGTCAGATTGAGGTAGCGCTGGAGTTACATCCGCGCACCTATCGCATAAGCGTAACTGACAATGGGCTGGGCCTCACTACCGAGGCCGCTGGCGCAATCTTCAGGATGTTTGAGCAAGTCGAAGAGCATCGGAAGCATGCTCATGGGGGACTTGGGATCGGCCTCGCCCTCGTCAAGCAACTCATGGAGCTACACGGCGGCGATGTTTCGGTATGGAGTGGTGGTCCGGGGTTGGGCAGCGTTTTCACGCTTGAGCTACCGATACAGGCAGCGATAGCTCCATAGTGGAGAATGGCTGCTTCCAGGATGTGTTCTGGCGCTCTCGAATGACGGAAATGACGGCGCGTAGCCGCCTGGCAGCTATCTGTGCCGGAATATATCCTTCGGGCCGGAAGGCGAATTTATTCAGCGCACTGAGAGGGGAGAAAGGCGCTCTGCCCTCTCTCCCCCACAAGCACTAAACCCGTCTCCCCATGCTTCGGCCTGCGGCCTGCAGCACCGGCCGCATTTCCATGAAATACGTCTCGGCCCTCCGGGTGGGTGATCCCCCTCCGGTTTAGCGCTTGTCCCCCTCTCTCCAGCTGTTCCGCACGAGCTCGGGAGCAGGAGCGGGGCTCCTGCCCTCCCCTCGATTTCGGGAGGTCAAGGAGTGATCGCTTGCGCTTGTGGAGAGGGAAAGATGATAGAAAAGCTTGAGCTGCAGCCAGACGAGCCATTGTCCGTGAAGGTCGAACGTCACCGGGCGGCTTACCTGGCAGTCCTCAGCGGCATGGGCGGCGCTGACATGGATCAGGAGGCGGAGGCACGTATGGAAATCATCAGGCACGCGCCGTCAGATCCAGATGAGAGAGATCAGAAGCTGCTTTACGTAGCAGGGTATCTGATTGCCTCCAAGGGGAACCTAAGCCCTGAGGAAATGGAGCTTCTTCTTTCAGGCTCCACCTCACTGTCCGGGCATTGATGCTAAACAGGCATCTGGCCCTGAAATCAGTAGTTGGTGGCAACCCATTCGCCGGATGCAGACTTGGCAAATCCAATGACGCGATCGAGAGGAGCTGCGTTCGGATTCCTCTTGATGGCCGCAACGCATGATACGCCTGGACCGCTGGCGTTCTCGTCACACTCTCCCAAAGCAAGGGTTACATCGGCTTCACCGCGGCCAGTCCTCAGAGGATTGCGGGCATAAGCCTTGCGGTATGCGGCTAGAGCTTCCTCTTCTGTCGGTATTTCAAGCACAGGGGCCGGAGGTTCGGGAATTAGGGAGGGATTGGCTGCGATAAGGGCCGCGATCTCCGCATCAGTAGGGGCCCGAACAACCGGCTCTGGCTCCGGCATGATGAGATAAGTACCTCCAGCACCGGCGAGAATGCCGATACCTGCGGCTGCTACGATGAGAATGTTGCTGTTCATGTCATCCACTCAGTCATTCAGGTTGAACCAAGCGCGCTGCTTGACGCCCTTATCGTTCGGAATGTCGAAATAATAAGGATCCGCGCGGCGAGGGCGGGGCTGAGTGATCTGCACCATGCAGCCATTGTCTCGGTTGAAAACATCATTGTCGTTGTTCTGGTTGAACTGCCGGATCGTGACACCCTTGCGCTCGTTTTCTTGGCTGTCACCAAATTGGGTACGGAAGGCGGCACGGTTGCTGCACTGGTTGACGGTCTTCGTGCACTGATCCTTGTCGTCTCGGCCCAAGAACGGCCGATCCCCATCGGTGCGGGAGGAAACGGCGGTCATGCCGGCAGGGCATTCCTCGTAAGGTTCATAGCCCGGTTTTCCGGCTTTTGCTTCATGGCAGATCGGCCAGGAGAAGCCGGGCTTCGCCATAGCTGATATAAGCCTTTTCATCGGGGGAACGCAGTAGGGGACGCCATGCCATGACGGGCTTTGTGAGGCTGCGCACAAGAGGATCTGGCAACCCCATGAGGCATCCTCGGCCTTGGCAGATGCTGGAGAGATGGCAAGAGCCGCGAGACCGGCTGCGGCAAAAAACACTGGTTTCATATCAGGTGTCCCTCTTGATCAATGCTGCTGAAATTGCCGGCTCGGAAAAAGGTCTTTCGAGCGGAGTCCTGTGCTGGATGCGTTCGCCTGCGGCGTAGATGACGGCCGAGATCAGCGCGAAGCACGCAAACCAGGAAATGCCGATGCGATAGAGCAGTGGCTGATTGGGAATGTCCCGAGAAACCGCGGCGAAGGCTAGGAGCCCGACCAGGTAGCTGTCGAAGGACAAGTGACGCTTGTCGTGGAAAGCCAGCGACAGGATGAGAAGGAAGGCCGCTAGTAGCGCGTGGATCCACCAGAGTCTCTGCGCCGGGATTATGAGGGCGATCGAGAGCGAGATGGCAAAGAGCAAGCCAGCCAAGGGATCCGTTGCGAGAGAGGTCGCAATATGTGCGAGGTCTGGCAACTATCGGTCTGTCCTCTTCGGCTTGTTTCGCGCATCAGCAAAAGGAGGAGAGATCTCGCTTTTCCTCTCGGCCAATAGATTGAAGTCGGCGATCGGATGCCGATCTAGCGTCTTGTCGACGGCTTTCCGGCGCCATTCGTTCATGTCCAACACGTAGGTTCCCCACATCCCATACCGGGCGGCCATCGCGTTGGTCTGATAAGCGTAATATTGGGAGTTAATGTAAGGGGAATCGAGACGAGCCCAACCGACGCGCAGCATTTCGGCGGCGAGATCCACACCGTTAGTCGTGCATTGTGCGACGGGTATCCCATCATTCGCGTAGGCCAGACCGACGCAAGTCGTGGGTCTGTTTCCGACAGTCCTTTTCAGCCAGGCCTTGGCGAAGGGACCGCATGGAACGGGGGTAGCGGCCTGTTGCTTGTCCCGGTTGGTCCACTTTGGGTTCAAAGCCCATTGAGGAAGCTCACAGGTGTCGATGCCAGCCAACCTCACTTTATAGCCATTGCCAAGCGTGCCGAACCATAGCGTGCGGCCGTCAAGAACGGTTACCGGGCCTTTGAACGTCGGCAACCGAACAGCAGCAGTAACTGGAGGCGCAGCCCCGCGTAGGGCGTGCCAGTTCTGATAGATCGGATCGGCGGCTAACGCCGGCAGGGCCAAAGAGCTTGCGGCGATAGCAAGGTTAAGGCGGTTTCTCATGGCTGGGCGCTCCTCGATCGCTGGTTCGCCTCACGACTAAGCAGGATGGAAGGATGCTGAACGTCGGAGAATTGCCAAAGGCCGGCCTTCTTTTGCTGAGCAAGCTGCTCGGCTATGGCGTAGGGGGCATGATAAGGAAGACCATCGGTTTTTAAGGCGGCGAATGCATAGCCGCTTGTCACCATGATCTGCGCGAGGTCGAGCCTTTGACTGCCAACCGTGGCGTAACAAACGACATATGAGATGCCATTAAGCTTCGCTACGGGGGCACAGATCGGCTTGGTGTCCTTGATGTAGGCAGCCAACATCGCAAGCGATGCCTCACCGCAGTCTTGTCTATTGCCCTGACCATCCGTGTAGGCAGTGCCGCGCAAGCAAGACTGGATGCCATAGAGACGAAACCGCTCTCCGTTCGAGATCCAGGTGTCCCCCGTTTCCAAGGTAATGCCGGGAGCAAGATCGAAGTACCCTTCAGGTGCGGCATTGGCGGTAAAGGGCAGTAGAGTCACGACGAGTGCAGCAGCAAGCTTCATTGCGCCTTCACCCGAGGATCTGCCCACATGCCGTAGGAACCCTTCTGGCCGATTTCCTGAGCTTCCGTGAGATCAGGACGTTCGAATGAACCATCGGCTTTCTTAGTCAGGCGAACCGCTCCCAACGACAGAAGCTGCTCCTCAAGATTATCAACCGTGTCCATTGCTCCAGGATAGTTATAGTAGCCGTAGCAAGTGACATCCTGAACGGGGGCAGTCTGCTCGCTGATGAAGGCCCTGCAGAACAGAACCTTGGGGCTTTGCAGCATCGTTTGCAGCTGCTGCGTGCCAAACTCCTCGCAAGTCCCGGAATAGTCCTCGGCGCGATTGACCAGATCGCCGCTGCAAGGCTGAACGCCATACAGATGCAAAGTTGTCGATTCGTCCACGCGAAACTCAGTCGCCGAGATAGCTTTGAAGCCATTGGCCGTGGCGTAACCTTTACGGTCAGCGACTTTGCCGGCCCCGTCGTAATACTCGACGACAAGAACCGTCTTGCCCGGCGCCGCCAGCGACCTGATGTAGTCCTTGTTCACCGCAGGAGCGGCAAGCGCTTGTGTTGCCAATGCGCAACTTAGAAGCGCGGGAATGATGGCCTGTTTCATAATCTAGCCCTAACCACCCTGAGTCCGATTGTTGACCCTGCAAAATAGGGTTTAACACCGATCAGAAAACTTGTAAGAGTGCATCACATCGGTATCATGTTTGCATTAACTCTAGTCGGTTTTCGTGGCGATCACAACACCGTTTGACGGGCGGGTGCGATGGATAAAAACACTGTCTATGCAGGGTATCTAGGCCCGCGAACCCTGACTAGCGCAGCATTATCCGTGCTGCTCTCTGCCAATACAGCTGCGTCACAAGACCTAGCCCCATCAGGGCATAATTCCAGCAATTACAACGGTTCTGTGACAATCAACGAGGAATCTCTTGTCACAAACTTCGAAGATCGCTGGAGCGGTGGCGAGACATCAGAGAGGGAATTCGTCCTTGGTGCAAACGGTGTTGTCACGAAGGGCGGAGCCGAAGGTTTTGGCGGAACAGCGCCGAACGACGCGGGTGCCAAAGGGCATCAAATTGATGCGTCTGTCAGCGCGTATTTTGATGTCTCAGAGCGCGCCACAGGCCGCATTGATCCTGTCCAAACTCCAACTCTAGACACTACATCTATTGATACCCCCGAAAATCTAGGGGTCGGAACTCTCGTTGAAGAGTGCGGGCCGTCGCCCCTGTCACCTGACGAGATTAAAGCTCTGGTTGCATCTGCCGCGCGTCGATACAGCGTCGATGAGGGCTTCGCGGTTGCGATTGCCTGGGCCGAAAGCCGCTTCGATGAGATCCGCAATTCACCGAAAGGCGCACGCGGACCAATGCAGCTTATCCCGGCAACCGCGGCTCGCTTCGGGGTTCAGGATATCTGCGACCCTGCCCAGAACATCGAGGGCGGGGTGAAGTACCTGCGCTTCCTCCTCGATGAGTTCCAGAACCCGCTTCTCGTTGCGGCTGCGTACAACAGCGGCGAGGGGCGCATCTACGAGTATGGCGGCGTCCCCCCGTTCCAAGAAACCGTCGGCTATGTCGCAAAGGTCGTGAATTTCCAGCTTGGCCTACCGATGCCAACCGGCAAACGGAAGGCGAACGGGATCGGCCGAGACATGGAGGCAAAGAACACCAGCGATGCCGGAGTCATCGCTGTGGAGAAGACCGGCAAGTTCGTCGGCGGCGTGATGCATTTTTAAGGAGAGAACTATGAGACATGTCGTTTCCCGGCATTCCGGGGCATTGAAGGCAGTAGCCGTCATGGGCTTGGTGGCAGCCCTGCAAGTTGCAGGTGCTGATCAAGCGCTTGCACAGGCAAGCGGTGGCGGCGGCGGTGCATTCGCCCCCCTTCAGACAGCCGTGCAGATGATCGTTGACTTCATCACCGGCCCCTTCGGACGTCTGATGGCAATCATCGCCGTGATTGGCCTCGGCTTCCTTGCCTTTGCCGGCAGGCTCTCGTGGTTCACGGCTGGAGCCGTCGTCATTGGCATCGGTCTCGTGTTCGGCGCCCCTGCCATCGTTGACCAGATGATTTCGTCGGTAGGCGGCGGCTGATGAGCGATTTTCAGGACGAGAAGCCAGCTTTGACGCCGTTGGTGATCGGCTTGACCCGTTCTCCGACGCTATGGGGCGTGCCCTACATGGCGGTCGTCCTGATCATCGGCGTGACCATCATTGGGTGGCTGGTGACGAACCATCTGGCGGCACTGCTGATCGCGCCAGCCGCCTACCTTGTCCTTTTCTCGCTTTGTGCCTGGGACAGCAAGATTCTCGACGTCCTGCAGGTCACATCCCGCAAGACGCCAAGGACGCCCAACAAGCGCTTTTGGGGCACCAACTCATACGGACCATAGTAGATGCTAAAAGTCGTCAAGGAAGAGCTTGGGTTTGGGAAGGTCGCCGGCAACGAGCGGCCTATGTCCGTTCACATCCCCTACATGCGGCATGTGTCTGACACGGTCATCGGGCTCGAGAATGGAACCCTGATCAGCGTCATCAAGCTCAATGGCCTGTTCTTCCAGACGGAGGACCAAGCCGAGCTGAACATGCGTTCTGTCGTCCAGAACACGATGATCCGGGCCCTGGGTTCAAGCCGCTATTCCCTTTGGTCGACCGTAGTCCGGCGTGAAGTCGAGACCGAAATCGGCGGTTCGTTCGATTCCCCCTTCTGCGAGATCCTGAACGATCGCTATATGGACCAGCTTCGCAAGAGGCGGATGTTCACGAACGAAATCTACCTGACGATCGTGCGTTCGGGCATGAAAGGGGCGCTTGGCCTCGGCGACTCGCTGAAGCGGATCTTTGAACGCTCGAACAAGGAGGCCAGGGCCCAAGCGACCCGTGAAGACGTGACCGACCTCGAAGAGCTGGTTGGGAACATCGTGAAAGAGTTGCACAAGTACGGCGCGAAGCCGCTTGGCATCACGTATCGCAAGAAATCAGACGATACCGCGAAAAAGGACATCGATGGAGAAGACGCTAAGGGCGATCCGTATTCGGAGCCCTGCGAGTTCTTCAACACGATCCTGACCTGCGGTGTGCCGCGAAAGATGCGGCTTCCGCGCATGGGAATTCGCAACTACGTCGGCACTTCACGGCTTCACTTTTCAAAGCGGACGATGCAGGCACAAGCGGCGGTGGAAGAAGATAGCCGCTATGCCGCTCTACTCTCGATCAAAGAATATCCTCCATTCACTGGTCCCGGCATGTTGGACGGGTTGCTGCAGGTGAACCATGAGTTCATCCTGACACAGTCTTTCACCCTTGCAGACAAGCCGATCGCACAAGAGCGGATCAGCCGCCTTCAACGACAAATCAAGGCCTCCGACGAAGCGGGTAGCTCTGTCGAATCCGACATCGATTATGCTTTGAACAGCCTCCTCAATCAGGAGGCTGTATTCGGCTTCCATCATTTTTCGCTTCTGTGCATTTCAAGGGATCTCGAAAGCCTGAGCCGCTGCGTCTCTGAACTTGGCGCGTGCCTCACCGATATGAATATCAACTGGCTCCGGGAAGATTTGAATCTGGAAGCCGCGTTCTGGGGGCAGTTGCCGGGCAACCGCTCTTACATATCCCGCATCGCCATGCTGTCGAGCGCCAACTTTTCGGGCCTCTCCTCGATGCATAATTTCGCGACCGGACAAGCGGATCGCACCCATTGGGGCCTGCCGATCACCATTCTGGAAACGACCTCACAAACCCCCTACTGGTTCAACTTCCACCGCCGGGATATCGGGCACTTCACGGTGACTGGTCCGACAGGATCCGGCAAGACCGTAGGTTTGACCTTCCTGCTGGCTCAGGCGATGCGGGTTTCACCCACGCCTCGCGCCGTGTTCTTCGACAAGGACCGTGGGGCTGAGATCTTCGTCAGGGCGATCGGCGGAGCCTACGAAGTTTTGTCTCCGGGAACGCCCACGGGCTTTAACCCGCTGCAACTGGAAAACACCGGCGAGAACCGGGAATTTCTGGTCCGTCTGATCAAGGCCATGCTGCGCGGCGATCGTCGCACCGACTTCACGCAAGAGGACGAGGACACGCTGGAAAAGGCAATCGTCCGGATCATGCAGGAGCCGGCAGCTCAGCGGAACCTCCCGAATCTTGCCGGCCTCTTGATGGGGCGGTCCAAGGCCGATGCCAACGATCTGTACTCGCGGCTTCGCCCTTGGATCGAAGGCGAAAAAGCCTGGCTGTTCAACGCGCCCCATGACGTCCTTTCCTTCTCGGGTCACAGCGTCTTTGGCTTTGATATGACCAACATCCTCGGAAACGAGGAGCTAAGAACCCCTGCGCTGATGTATCTTTACCATCGGCTGGACGAGCTGCTGGACGGTAACCCCGTCATGTTCTTCATGGATGAAGGCTGGCAGCTGCTGATGGATGACACTTTCAGCGCCTTCATCGTCGACAAGATGAAGACGATCCGAAAGCTTAACGGCATCGTGGGCTTTGGTACGCAGTCGGCTGCTGACATTACCAAATCCAAAGCGTCGCACACGCTCATTGAGCAATCGGCGACCAACATCCACTTCCCGAACCCACGGGCTGACGAAGAGAGCTACATCAAGCGCTTCGGCCTGACGGTGAAGGAGTTCAAGTTCATCAAGAACACGCCTCCTGAAAAGAGAACCTTCCTGATTAAGCATGGCAACGACTCTGTCATTGCGCGTCTCGATCTGTCGACAATGCCGGATCTCGTGAAGGTGCTTTCAGGACGCAAGGAGACGATCGAGGAGTGCGCGGCACTTCGCGAGCAGTACGGAGACGAACCCGAAAACTGGTTGGCGAAATTCTGCGGATGGGAGAAGGCCGAATGAGGAACAGTCGGACTCTAACGCTGCTGGTTGCAGCCTTGGTTTGTGGAACAGCGCCCCCCGCCTCCTCGCAGGTTCCTGTTACGGATAGCGCCCTCACTTCAACAGATGCGGTGCGCAATGAAACGACGAAGCAGATCGAAGAAACAGACAGTCGCCGGCACTCCGTGAGCAAGAGCGTCACCTGCTCGATGTACCGGCCGGGGCGCGGAGGTGACGCCCCCTCGGCAGCACAAGCGAATCCGGAGATTGTCGGGCTTGTGAAGCGCGTGGCGCGTGAGGAAGGGGTAGACGAAACCCTCTTCATGTCTCTCGTCTACCAGGAGAGCCGGTTCAACCCCTGCGCAAAGTCGCCGGTCGGCGCTATGGGCTTGTCGCAGCTGATGCCGGGCACAGCCAAGGATCTTGGCGTCAATCCTCACGATATCGAGGATAACCTTCGCGGCGGCGCGCGCTACCTGAAGCAGCAGCTCCGTACCTTCTACGGCAATACCAACCTTGCGCTCGCCGCATACAACGCGGGGCCAGGCAACGTTCGTAAGTATGGCGGCATCCCTCCGTTCAAGGAGACGCAGGGGTATGTAGCCGCGATCAAAGGGAAGTGGATGCCCCAGTTCGGAGGCTCCCATGTGTCGAACATCCCCGAAAATTTCGGAGGAGGCACGTCGGGCTTTTCAGGTGCGAGAGACGCGACCATCAACTCGATGGCGACCAGCCAGTCGATTTCCGAAAACAGCGGGAACGTCGCGTCATGGCTTCAGCAACTCGGCCAGATGGAAAGCGGCACGATCCAAGACAGCTGGGACCACAATTCCGGCGCCCGTAATGCGAACCTTGAGATGATGAACCAGGTCATCCGCCTCGGAACAACGATGGCCGAGCTTATGAATTCTCAGAATGCGCTCGATCTGGGGGGGCTCTCGGGGTCTTCGCGATCCAGCGACTACAAGCGAGATGAGAAGGAGGAGGATCGCGAGGTAGCTGACCTCTGCGACAAGGAACTGCAGCTTGAGTGGAATCCGGAGGAACAGGTCTGCGTTCGAAAACTCGAACCAGAGGCTGACATGAAGCTGATGTTGAGCGCCGAATGACAAGGAGAACGGCCATGAGAAGAGCATTTCTGACTGCGTTTTCGCTAGCGATGGCGTCTACCGCGCATGCACAAGTTCCGGTGATCGACAGCGCCAACCTGAAGATCGCGACAGAAACCTCTCAGACGACTGATCAGATCCTGGACACGAACAAGGAGGTTCTGAAGACGGTAGAAGAGACACTTAAAGCCGTCACAGGGGATCGCGGGAGCGTTTCCAATCCCATGCAGAACCTCGCCGTTGGTCAAGGGTTCAGCGTTTCTCAGATGCCGTCACTCGACAGCCTCATGCAGGGCGGTGTCCCGAACTTCGGCAGCATGGGCGGAGACATCGGCCAGATTGCCACCACCTTCATCAACGGTCTCCAGCTCGTGAAGAACTTGTCTGGCAAGGCAGACAGCACGTTCTCGGGCGACAAGTCCTACGAAGAAATGATGAAGACTGTCCTTGGAGTTGCTGCCCTAGTCACCGGCTCGCAACAAGCCGTTCAGTCGCGAACACAAGCGTTCCAGCAGGCAGGCCAGCAGATCGGCCAGGCTCAGGACATCAAGGGGTCCATCGACCAGAACACGCAGCTGCAGGTTCAAACGGGCCTGACGATCAACGAGATGATCGGCGTAATGAATGGTGCCGTCGGCTCTCTGCAGGCTCAAAACCAGCGCCGCCTTGTCGACATCTCCAACACGAAGAAGGCGCTGACCTACGGTGACTAAGACATTTCGAGTGAAAGGCTTTGTGCTCCTCTCCATCCTGGCTGCTGCCGGCGTAACCGGCTGCGCCGGCGCCCCGAAAGAGAAGACCGCACCATGCAAGAGGCCCGCGAACCTCACATCCTACGCCGAGGATCCGCGACAGGAATGTGGCCCAATGACCAGCGTGAACGGCAACCCATCGGAAGCGCTGGCGGCGATCGACGCTTTCGCTGCAAGCGGAGAGCAGTGACCCCATGAACTTTCTAGGCGGCCTGCTTGAGGCTCTTGAAGATGCAGGGCGGAATTTCTCCCAGCGGGCTTATGAGGTCGTTGGCGACGAAATCATGCCCTTGCTGACGATCATGCTTATTGCCTACGTCGCCTATTACGGACTTCAACTCGTCATGGGGACCGCGCGAGTGAGCGTCGGCGAGATCGTCGGCCGGGTTGTGCGGATGATGCTGATCGTCGCCTTCATTGATCAGTGGGGCAACTTCCAACTCTTCTTTTACGACTGGCTGAACAACACGCCGGAAGACGTGGGGCGGGCGCTCCTGACGGCTAGCAGTACCGGGATAACTGAGCCGACAGACGGCCTCTCCATGATTTGGGAGACGGCGAATGAGGCAGCAGCAGCATTCGCGGAGCAGTCAGGCTACTTCGCCATTCTCCCGGGCCTTGTAGGGTTCCTGATCATGCTGGCGGTTGGGCTGTTCATTGCCGTTGCGCTTGCCATCCTCGTGCTTGCGAAGGTGATGATGTGGGTGCTGCTTGGCACTGCACCGATCTTTATCGCCTGCCTATTGTTTGATTCCACACGCCAGTACGGAATGGCTTGGTTCCAGCAGGTTTTGACGTACGCGATCATTCCGCTCTTCGTTTACGTCGTCGCCGCCTTTCTCATCACGACCATGGACGCTGAACTGCAGAAGGTCGCAGCGGCAGCATCCGCGAACGAGATCCAGCTAGACGATATCTCGGCTTTCGTCCTGATCTGTGCGGCTGGCGCTTTTGTCCTCTTCAACATTCAAACTCTCGCCCAGGGAATTACCGGGGGCGTGGCAACGGGCGTTGGGCAGATCGCTCGATCGGTTGGCTACGCGACCGGTGTTGCACTGCCGGCACGAGCTTTGACCGCGACACGTTCTGTAGCCGGGAGGGTTGGAGAATTAGGAATGGCCGCACGCGCCAGAACCCATGCCGGCATGAGGGAAAACATCCAAAACGCCGGTGCAGCAGAAGCGATGCAAAACAGAATTACCAACAACAGTCTGCCCAACTAGGCAACTGGTGGCGGGAATTAAGGGCTAGGATACATGGCAGAGAATAACGATGCTCTCCGGAGCTATTTTCAGGATGGGGACCGTTGGGAACAAGAGATCGTCAAAAAGGCCAAACGGTCCAAGGCGTTCGCCTGGCTGATTACGCTGATCTTCGGCGGCATCACGATCCTGTCGCTCTCCGCATTGGTGATGCTCGTGCCCCTCAAGAGCTTCGAGCCGTACATTGTCGAGGTCGACAAGAACACTGGCTACATTGAGGTCAAGACAGGGCTGACCCGAACATCGAACATCACCGATCAGCAGGCGGTCACTCAGGCGAATGTCGTCCGTTACATTCGATCCCGCGAGGGCTATGATCCTTTTGCCATCGAGCAGAACTTTGGAATTGCAGCTTTGCTCTCCACCGGCGACGCAGCGCGCGACCTCCAGGCCCAATGGAGTGCCGCGAACCCTGACAATCCAGCTCGCCGGCTCGGCAAAAACAAGTCGATCACCGTCGACATAAAGTCTGTCACCTTCCCCAACACGACAACGGCGCTCGTCCGTTTCTCGACGCATGAGCGCTCTGATTCAGACGTCATCACGCGCCATTTCATCTCTATCGTTCGCTATCGCTACACGGATACGCCTGAGCGCAACGAATGGCGCTTCGAAAACCCGTTGGGCTTCCAGGTTTATGACTACCGCCGTGATCAGGAAACGGTGACCTCGGGAGGCCAGCAGTGAAATATGGCTTGCCTTTGGCGGCGTCGATCGCCGCTCTCACGATGGTCCAAGCCTATGCGGCGCAACAGCCCCGCCCTGGCAGTCTGGATGCGCGTGTGACCAGTGTTGTCTATCAGCCGAACAACGTCGTGAAGGTATCTGCGACCTACGGCATCTCAACGATGATCATCTTCGACGAAGATGAGAAGTTTGAGACGATTTCGCTTGGCGACACCGACAGTTGGCAGGTTGCCCCGTCCGAGAAGGGCAACATCCTTTTCGTCAAGCCAATAGCCAAGGACGTCTCCACAAACATGAACGTGGTGACCTCAAAAAGGATCTACTTCCTTGAGCTCAATGACTATGCACCAGAAGCAGGGAAAAAGGTCTTCGGCATTCGGTTCGTTTATCCGGAGAAGAACCTGAACGAGTCTCTGCGGAAGGAGGCTGAGTTTCGGGCGGCCAACCCGAACATTTCGAGCATCGACAAAGCGAACGTCAACATTGACTACTCTTTCTCGGGCGACGCGGCACTGAAGCCGACAATGGTCTTCGATGACGGCAAGAAGACCTTTTTCAAGTTCGGCCGAGGGACTGTGCCGGCCATTTTTGCCGTCCAATCCGACTTCTCCGAGACCCTGCGAAACTTCCGCAAGGAAGGCGAATACATCGTCGTTGACGGCGTAGCGACGCAATACACGCTCCGGGACGGAAACCAGTGGACGTGCATTTTCAACCTCCGCAAGCCGGACTTTGCAGCACCTGATCCTGACATCATGGCTCCGAAACCGGATCCTGATGCCAGCAAACGCAGGAGGAGCGGCAACTAATGAAGCGCAGCCCTGAACTTGACGCAATGGCGGCGGCCGACGAGGCCGAAATCAGCAATCGGAACGTGAAGCGCAATCAGACGGTCGGCATGGCCGCTCTGTTGCTCGCCGGCGTCTTCGCCGCGTACCTGGTGCTGGCCACGTCCGGCGAAAACCCGCCCGAGAGCCCGCAAAGTGAAGAAGAATTTCGGACAACGACTTTTCGGCCGCCTGGCTTTGTGCGCGATGGGGAGCCCACTCCACCACCACCAGAACAGCCGGTTTTAGAACTCCCGCCTCCACCGCCGCCGCCGCCAGCTCCGCCGATCGACGTTACAGAATTTAACGTGCCTCCCCCGCCCGAGGTAGCTCAACCGGCAAGCGCTCCTCCGCCCGCCGAAGAGGTATTTCCAGAGCGGTTTCGGTCGAAGCTAATTACGCTTGACCAGAACCTGGGAGGATCCGCGAATGGTTCGCTCGATGGCTCGAACAGCGGCACGCCTTTGACCGTCGCTGGCGAGGATCGCAACAGCCAGTACCTGTCCTCAGCGAGTGCGATCGGTGACCGTTCCGCCAAGGCCCGACAGATCGAGCGCATCGACGCCATGATCCCAGAGGGCACGCTGATCCCCGGCATCTTGGAAACGGCGATCGTCAGCGACCTTCCGGGCCAGGTGCGGGCCATCACATCCAAGGATGTCTACTCCTTCGATGGGCGGCGTGTCCTGATCCCAACAGGAACACGCCTGATCGGGGAATATCAGTCCGAAGTTACGCGGGGGCAGAAGCGGGTCTTTGTCGTGTGGACGAGGCTGATCCGGGATGACGGCGTGTCGGTGCATTTGAACTCCATCGGCACGGACAGCCTCGGGCGATCGGGCCTGACGGGACATGTCGACAACAAGTTCCGTGAGCGCTTTGGCGCATCAATCTTGCTGTCGATCGTCGGAGGCGGTGCAAGCTATCTAACCGGATACGGTAGCGACTCCAGCTCCGGAAACGATGATGCCGAAAGAGGTGTTGAATTGGCGCGAGAAACGATCGCGCAGACCTTCAGCGACATGGCGAACACGGTCCTTGCCGAAAACCTGAGGATCCCGCCAACGATCAGCGTACCGCAAGGCGAGCGGATCTTTGTCTATGTTCGCCAGGACCTCGATTTCAGCGCCATGTACGACGATCCTGTCACGGAAGCGATGAAGGAGATCAAACGTGAACGTTATGGTAGGTAACACGACCGCTCATGATCCTCATTATTTCCTGAACCGGTCTCTGGAGCCCATCAGGCAATTTCTCGATGACCCGAAGGTGGTTGAGATTGCGGTGAACCGGCCAGGCCAAGTCTATGTTGAGCGCTTCGGTGCTGATCACATGGAGCATCATGAAATCGATGCTCTGACGGCACGCGAGATCGAGAACATTGGCGAGCGGGTTGCCGCAGCGACAAAGCAGTTCCTCAACGCCGCTAATCCGATCCTTAGCGCAGCACTGCCGACCGGCGAACGTATCCAGGTCGTCTTGCCGCCCGCGGCACCTGATGGTGGGTCGATCACGATCCGTAAGCAGGTTGTGCAGAATTTCTCTCTGCAGGACTACCGTGACAACGGCTCTCTCGACAAAGTCTCGGTTGCTGTCGGAGGCCTAAGCGACGTGGATCGGGAGCTGATCGCCTATCTACGCGCGGAGAAGATCTACGACTTCATCCATACGGCCATCACGAAGCGGGTTTCGATCCTGATCAGTGGCGGCACGTCGTCGGGCAAAACCACCTTTCTGAACGCGTGCCTGAACTCTGTAGACCTGAATGAGCGGATCCTGACGCTTGAAGACACTCGTGAGCTATTCCCACCACAGAAGAACGCGGTCCACCTGATCGCCTCCAAGGGTGGGCAAGGCACTGCAAACGTGACGATTCAAAACCTTCTTGAATCGGCGCTTCGAATGCGGCCGGATCGCCTCTTTGTTGGCGAGATTCGTGGCGCTGAGGCCTTTTCATTCCTTCGCGCCATCAACACAGGCCACCCGGGCAGCATGTCGACAGTACACGCCGATACGCCGCTCGGCGCCTATGAACAGCTTGCCATGATGATGCAGCAGTCCGGCATGTCCGCCGGCTACTCCAAGCAGGACCTGATGTCCTACATCCAAATGGTCATTCCGATCGTGATCCAGCTCAGGCGGGAAGGCGGCAAGCGCGGGGTTTCCGAAATCTACTTCGCACGGGATGCATCATGAGTAAGGGGCTACAGGCCTTCTATCTGTTCTTCTGCCTGTTGATCGCATTTGCAGTCTGGATGCTGGCATACGGGGCGGGGCTTCAGCTCTTCTACGGTGACGGTAGGATCCTCGAGGCGACGATTACCTCAAACCCATTCGCACCAATTCAGCAGTTCTGGGCCTATAGCTCCTCCCCTTCCCTTCAAAAAGTCGCGCTCGGCTCCGTAGTGCCCGCGCTGCTCGTATCAGGCCTCATTGCTTACCTTGGGCTCAAACCTACCAGCAATCCATTGGGGGATGCGGCCTTTCAGGATCTTGCAACCCTTCGGCGCGGGAAGTGGTTTGGCAAGAAAGGTCACATATTCGGTCGCATCGGGAGCAACGTCCTCCGCGCGTATGACGATCGCCACCACCTCATTATTGGCCCGACGCGATCCGGTAAGGGCGCGGGCTACGTCATCCCCAACGCTCTCATGCACGAAGGCTCTATGATCGTCACGGATCTGAAGGGCGAGGTCTACAAGGCAACCGCCGGCTATCGGAAGCGCAACGGCAGCCAGGTCTTCTTGTTCGCGCCGGGTTCCGAGACGACCAACAGCTATAATCCCTTGGATTTCGTTCGTCCGGAGCGAGGCAATCGCACGACTGACATTCAAAATATCGCCAGCATTCTTGTACCGGAAAACACCGAATCCGAGAATTCAGTTTGGCAGGCCACAGCTCAACAGGTTCTCGCCGGCGCCATCAGCTATGTTCTCGAAAGCCCCTTCTACAAAGGACGCAGGAACCTCGGCGAGATCAACTCCTTCTTCAACAGCGGGACCGATCTGCAGGCCTTGATGAAGTACATCAAGGAGAAGGAGCCATACCTGTCGAAGTTCACGATGGAGAGCTTCAATTCCTACCTGTCTCTCTCGGATCGGGCCGCGGCCTCGGCACTGCTTGATATCCAGAAGGCGATGAGGCCGTTCAAGAACGAACGCGTTGTGGCCGCAACGAACGTGACCGACATGGACCTTCGATCCATGAAGCGTCGCCCCATCACAATCTACCTTGCCCCGAACATCACCGACATCACGCTTCTTAGGCCGCTGCTGACGCTGTTCGTTCAACAGGTGATGGACATACTTACCCTTGAGCATGATCCCAACTCCGTGCCGGTCTATTGTAAGCGGCAAGCTGAGGCCGTTCAGCCCGCGTAATTCCACGGCATGAGTGCCTCAAGATCGCTGCTCGGCCAGCCGTTGGCGATGCGCTCGAGGGTCTGGGTGAGCCAGGCCTGCGGATCGACG